>Ga0102593_1000313_pt1 | contig 98234 bp, 99 predicted proteins | sample AraplaCol_mMS_r2_2_FD_76862 | JGI IMG/M metagenome (GOLD analysis project Ga0102593, IMG submission 76862) | Arabidopsis root microbial communities from North Carolina, USA - plate scrape MF_Col_mMS_r2 (SPADES assembly) (version 2) | ecosystem: Host-associated > Plants > Roots > Endosphere...
GCTCCTTGCGTTTCTTTTCTGCTCCGCCTCCCCCCCCCCCCCCCCCCTTGTTGCATCTTGATGATCGACATGCGTGGCGACTAAACCCCTCCTTTTCTGCTCGAATCTGCTGATTTGCTTGCTTGCTTCTCTTTCTTCTTTTTCTGTTCTGTTGATTTTCTCTCCTCATCTCATCATCCCCACATTTCTGTTGATTGTTGTTGATTTCCGCCGCCTCTTTTCTTGTTCTCACCGCTAACTTCTTCTCTCTCAGTTTCTCCCACTTCCTTATAATTCTTCATAATGGCTGCTAAGGCTTTGCCTGCTCACCTTCGCGCCCCCGCGACCGATGCTTCCTCCGGATCTTTCTCCGGAAAGCACCATGGCAAGTCCCAATCGCACATGGTAAGTTTTGGAGCTGTCCACCTTCCCCCGCTTCACTCGCAATGTCAGTTTTGCAGTTGAGTTCGGCAAACGGGCAAACCTTGGAAGCCTCCAAAGTCTGCCAGATCGCCCTTGCTGCGATGGTTCTTGCCCGCTTTTTCGTGGATTTCCATGGATTGCAGGTTGTTTGCTTGTTCATTCCTGCCTCGCAGTGTCTCTTGGCTGTTTTGCCCTCTTCTGCGATGCCCAAATATTCCATTTACACACTCTACACTTTTAACACCCCGCCACTATCTACACTATCCTCTCTGTACACTCTGCAGCTCAACTTGAATCAACATGCTAATTCGCCAAAAGGCATTCGAGAATGCCTCCACTAGCGTCGCCGCCTCCCAGATGCGCAATGCCCTGAACGCCCTCTCCGACTCCGTCACCGAGCCCTCCGATAAGAAGCGATTTGAGGCCGAGATGGACAACTTCTTCGCTCTTTTCCGTCGTTTCCTCAACGACAAGGCCAAGGGCAACGCCGTCAACTGGGACCGCATCGCCCCTCCCCAGCCCTCGCAGGTCGTCGGCTACGACGAGCTCGGTGCTGATGCCTCTGTTGAGTTCCTCAACAAGCTCGCTGTTGTTAAGCTGAACGGTGGTCTCGGTACCTCCATGGGTTGCGTCGGCCCCAAGTCCGTCATCGAGGTCCGTGAGGGCATGTCCTTCCTTGACCTGTCTGTTCGCCAGATCGAGCACCTCAACCGCACATTCAACGTGAACGTTCCCTTCGTCCTCATGAACTCCTTCAACACCGACCAGGATACCCAGTCCATCATCAAGAAATACGAGGGCCACAATGTCGACATCATCACCTTCAACCAGTCCCGTTACCCCCGTATCATTAAGGACTCTCTCCTTCCCGCCCCCAAGAGCTTCGATGCTCCCCTCCAGGACTGGTATCCCCCTGGCCACGGTGACGTTTTCGAGTCTCTCTACAACTCCGGCACTCTCGACAAGCTGATCGAGCGTGGCATTGAGTACATCTTCTTGTCCAATGCCGACAACCTTGGCGCTGTTGTCGATCTCCGCATCCTGCAGCACATGGTTGACTCCAAGGCCGAGTACATCATGGAGTTGACTGACAAGACCAAGGCTGATGTTAAGGGTGGTACCATCATTGACCAGGACGGCAAGGTCCGCCTGCTCGAGATCGCCCAGGTTCCCAAAGAGCACGTCAACGAGTTCAAGTCCATCAAGAAGTTCAAGTACTTCAACACCAACAACATCTGGATGAATGTCCAGGCCATCAAGCGTGTCGTTGAGGAGAACGAGCTCGAGATGGAGATTATTGCCAACGAGAAGTCTATCCCTGCTGACAAGAAGGGTGAGGCCGACCAGGCCATCTACCAGCTGGAGACCGCTGTCGGTGCTGCCATCCGTCACTTCAAGAACGCCCACGGTGTCAACGTGCCCCGTCGTCGTTTCTTACCTGTCAAGACCTGCTCCGACCTGATGGTTGTCAAGTCTGATCTGTACCGTCTGGAGCACGGCCAGCTGGTCATGGACCCCAACCGTTTCGGCGGTGTCCCCGTCATCAAGCTGGGATCTGACTTCAAGAAGGTCTCCGACTTCCAGAAGCGCATTGCCAGCATCCCCCGCATTGTCGAGCTTGACCACCTGACCATCACTGGTGCTGTCAACCTGGGCCGCAACGTCACACTCAAGGGTACCGTTATCATTGTCGCTACCGAGGGTAGCACCATTGATATCCCTCCTGGATCGGTCCTGGAGAACTGCGTTGTCCAGGGTAGCCTGCGCATTCTGGAGCACTAGATTGATTCATCCATACCCGGAATATTCCCTAGTGTTATTCTTCTTGTTCCCGATTTCTTTGTTTCTTTTGGGAGGTGCATTCGATGGAATCATGGAGTATGCAAAAGATGTGCCTAGTACTACATTACAATAATCCAGCGTCTTCATTTCGGCTGCATTTGCGGCCTTTCTAAGTACATCTGATCTCGCTTTTACTCTTCTTTTACGTAGATCAGTCTAGTTTGATCTTATGGTTCTTTCGTGTCTGCAAATCCATCGCTATAAACAAGCACATAGTACTAACACGTTAGCCCTCAATACTTATGTTGACTCCACCAGAGCTGGAATAGACACAATAGCTCTCACTCGTACTAGTGACTATTTATCATATAACTCGTATTTATGAAGAGCTTCTTGTGATAATCTTCTCTTGTCAGCTTGTAATCCAATGTATTAGCTTATGTAACTCCCTGTTGATATTACATCATACATTTTCCCATCTTCGAATGAATGTACAACTGTATAGCATATGTGAATGACTTTAGTTGTACATATTGCGCTGTAAACATTCTCAAAAAAAAGCATTCTTCCTTGTAAACAGAACCAATTACGTGTATTATCAGGATAGCTTGTCTTTTCCTGTTCTATCCTGTCCTCGCATTGGTGGGTCTGAGTTCCTGGGAAACACTACTCAACGTCATCTTGATTCTGACCAAACAGCTTCAAGCTTTCCATTCCCTGCTTGGCATAGACTAGGGTTAACCTGCTATGAGTAGGACCGGGACTAAAGTCATAAACTTGCTTCTTGCGAATTTGGCGCCAATTCCTAGTTTTCTGAAGAGTTTCTTGCAGAATCTTGATATATCCCTCCCCCCCCCCCTTCCTACCTCCAGATATGAGGCATCAGGTCTATTCGCTCAACATTCAAAACTGGAGTAGGCTTGCACAGCCATCTATGTCCACTTTGCCTCTGGAATTTAATTCTCTCGTCGCCTCTTTTCTTTGATCCTTGCCGCCGTCGTCATTTGAAGTAAAAGGTTCGCCCGAAATGGCGAGTTTTCTTGCTTATTGTACTGTTCGTATCCATACTTACATAGTCCTGGTCTTATCTTATACCCATTCGATATCCCTTTCCATACGCATACGTTCTTGGGTTACTGTACTTTTATTCTAATTTATTCCAGTGTCTGATACAGACATGAGCACCTATCAACGCGATATCAATACAGGTCCCTCGCCAATCTCGGACCAAAATAGTCCGCCGCCATTTGGAACATCAAATCAAGCCTCGAGTTCTGCAGGTGTCTCGCAGAATACGAGTTCGTGGAAGAAGAGAGTATCGACGGCCTGTCTTGCTTGTAAGAAATCAAAGCGGAAATGCTCTGGTACACCACCTTGTACGAATTGTATTACATTTCATCGAACGTGTATATTTGATGAATCTCTTGATCAACGCCGTCGAGTTGCGGCTAAGAGAACGGCTGATGAATTATCCTATCATCGAGATTTATTGACTGATATCTTTACTTTGGTCCGGGAGGCTGACTCAAACGCTGGATCGAGACTTTTGGATATTATTCGGGATCGTGCTAGCCCGGAGGAAATTCGGGGATATATCGATGAGACATTATCGTCTTTAAGTGGTCGGTTGAAAACTGGGAAAGTCGTCAGTGAAAGTCATCATCATGACTCTGATGTTGATGTTGAGGCTGCATCTGCGACATCAGCTCGAGTTTCTACCTCAACTGGTACCGGTACTGGTACTGGCAGTATGAGTGATACCAGTGCGGCAGCGACAGAGAAAGAAAATGTCCAATCAGCAATTTCAAAACTCGAAGATCTTAAAGAGATTACGAGTATTCATGAAGGTGTTGAACCTTCTTTTCGAAGTAAGGTTATGGATTTGAACTACCTCTGCGACGAAGCACCTATTAAAGTGCCCGCGAAACCGTGGACGAATGTTACTCATGATAATGATCTTGTTTCGCATCTTGTTTCGTTATATTTTACGTGGGATTATCCTGTACATGCGTTTTTGGATCGAGATGTCTTTTTGAAGTATATGTGTGATCCTGGGAATAGTGGTGAGGGGGAGTTTTGTAGTGCATTTTTGGTGAATGCACTTTTGAGTAATGCTTGTGTGAGTTGATCTTGTCTTCTTTTTCTCTTCGTTTGTGCTTCATACCCCGTTTGATGTTTCGTGCTCGTGAAGGCTCTGTTGGGCTTCCTGCTTGTTCACTTTTGGCTTGATCTTACTCTCTGCCTACTCATGACGATGTTGATGCTGATGCTGATTCGATGCTGTATTCAGTATTTCTCCGAATTCTCTGAAGCATATGTCATACCAGGCGACATTTCGTCGAAAGGATGTAATTTTCTCGCCGAGGCCGAACGTCTAAAAGCAGATGGTCCTTCAAGACCCAGTTTGGCTACCTTGCAAGGCACGCTTTTGATGTATGAGCGATATGCAATGTCTTGCGACGATGATTTGGGCTATATAATGCTACACGAAGCAATTCGCATGGGCGAATCTCTAGGTCTCGTTGGAAATTCCGGCCCACGCATCACCAGTGAGCAACTTTCTAAGGATATGGATTGTTCGTGTCGGAGGACGGCGTGGGGATTGTTCAATATTGATACGTGAGTGGGCTGTCTCAGTGGGTTGATTTCGAGGAATTATTGACAAAGAGTATACTAGTATGGTTCATACGGGATTTCTTCGTCCTTGTCTTATTTCCTATGTCAATATGGCGCGTGTTGATCGTGATTCTGTTCAAGATCAACTGATCTGGCAACCCTATCCTTCCCATCGAGAGTCACGACCATCGGAGATTAGTTTGTACTTTGATGAAGCGTGTAATTTGTCAACAATTGCACGCGACATTTCGAGAAGTACGTTTGGCGGCGAGTGGTCTCCAGGATCGACTCGTGAGACTTTATATGATCAGCTTCTTCGGTGGAGGGGATTATTGCCCAATGAATTCGAGGGTGATATGCCGCCGCATCTGATCTTGCTATTGTGAGTATCCATGAACATACATTCGAGTTTTGAGTGATTCGCCAGATGCTACGACCCACGTCTATAGTGCATTGCTAACAGTTGTATACTAGAATGCGCCAACATACTCTCACCATCAACTTGTTCAGCTGCATTTCTGATGATGTCTCCGAGGCCCCGAAAACACCTGAGAGTCCACGAAATTCACCAGAGATCAAAAAATACAATCCTTGGAATGTTGTGCAAATCGCCGCCCGCTCGATAGCAGCCCTGGCTCGTCTACATCGTCGTGAATATGGGATGAGTCGTGCTCATCCCTTTGCTCTCTATGCAATCAACTTGGCCCTTTTCACAATGATGGAGACCACATCCTTCGATATTCTCGACCAAGATTTCCTATCCCTTGCTAGTGCATTATCTATTGTTGCTAGTCGTTCTGCCTTAGGTCGCAACCTCTTTCATATTTTCCGACAATCTGCTCGAGCTAAGGCTCAGGGTGATCATATTCGAAATGCTACTTCAATTCCCGATGAGCTGAAGGATCTTTTCGATGGAGAGCCGAATAACCATGGTCACTCGCGATTTGATGCGTATGCTGAAGGGCTAGAGAAGCTAAACAGGGATGAGAACTATCACGGCATTGGCGAGGACAACAATTTTCAAAATTACCCTGGTCTGGGATTATCCGATATGCTTGATCAATATGAGAGTCTGAGCCTCGGAAAAGATACCATGTTGACTGAAAGACATCGCCCACCACCGTGTTGATCGATATGTTTTGTTGATCTTTGGTGGCGAACGTGTCAACCAGTCATGCAAATCCATGGTAACACAGACAGTTAATTTGCTGAACATCAAGGATATGATATCATTGGTCATTTGCATAAAACCGGTTCTTAGTCGTTTTGACCACATTCGAACGACCTTCTACAGTAACAAAATTTCCAACAAGTACATGTACAGCCAGTGAGCCTACTTCTTTGCAATTGATAATTGTATCTCGCCACCTCAGATCTACCGGGATAACTTTGTTCGGCATTCGCTCTCCTCTCCTCATTCGTACAATGACTGGTTCCATTATTGGCCACTCAGGAATGCTTATATTGACCCACCACACACCACCAACGCGGGAACTACAGGCTGTACTCCGCATGCCTGGGTCTTTTAACCAAGTCAATGAGAAGGACGGTCCCTGAGAGAATACATCGGTGGACCTGCTTGACTTAATAATGAAAATGTAACGAATCCAACTTCATCGGTCGATTTCTCGAAGTTCTTTTTTTTACATTTACATGCTGCGCCCCTCGTCAGCCCCGACCCAATTCATGTCAAATACTATCGATCTAGTATACAACAGCCAATACCCCCATGTCTCGTCAATACAGCGAAGGGGGCCAACCTCCCCAAAATGATAATGCCTTCTCTGGCCCACTTCAAATTTCTCGTTCGGCTTTAAGCCCCCAGTCTTCAGCAGCATTTGATGAGCTTTCAATAGCATCCAACCAGCCACTCAATCTTAATATGCTACCGACTTATCAACCTATAAATTCACCACCAATACCCATGGAGCCGGGTAATTCGCATGGCAATAAGGTCGCCATCCCCCGCTTGGCCGTGCCGAATGTCAATCGTGGACGCCGACGTTCGGCTCGAGCCTGTGAACCGTGTCGACAACGGAAAATCAAATGCGATGGCGCAAAGCCAGCTTGCGGACAGTGTGTCTACCATCAGAGCCAGTGCTCCTATGAGGATGTGAAGCGAGTGAGGGACCAGAAGGAATTGAAACTTCTAGGGAAACGTGTGGAGCACTACGAACATCTTCTGCGCAGTTTGGAGGGAGAAGTGGAACCCCAGACAGCGCGAAAAATTCGGAAAACACTGAAGGTAAGTATCGACAACCCGTCAATTGTAACGGTTTCTTGATCGTATTCGTGAAATTATCGAAATGTCTGACAAAATTGGATTTGGATACAGTTCAAAGGGCCAAGTCCCCCTTCAAATCTCAGTGAAGATAGTGACTCGGATTCTTCCGCCGGATCCCTTAAAGATATTGATAATGTGGATGAGGATTTGAATCGAGACGAAGACTCCAGAGCCACGGGATTTTTTGGGAAAAATTCCGAGGTCTCGTGGATGCAACGACTTGATCATAGTGTCGACCGTGAGAGTGCTGCTGCGTCTCTATCGCCAACTACCCCTTCGCACTCGAATATCCAACGATTTCTCAATCGAAATTCCTCGCGTGATGTTTCAATTCACATCATGAATTATCATCTAGATGATTTGGCAGTTCCTCCCCTTGACGATTCGGATCCTTACATCGTGCCACCTCGTCCCCTCGCCGACGAATATTTCAACTTCTACCTCACCTACGTCCATCCGTTTTTCCCAGCGATCCGGAGAACTACATTCGTCTATCAGTATCGCCAATTCTATGAACGACCGGCCAATCCCCCGCGAAAATGGCTCGGAATCTTGAACATGATTTTCGCTATTGGTGGTCACTATTGTTGTCTGAGTAACTCCGATAATGGTCATGGAGAGAATGCCGCGGTGTACTTAGCCCGGGCTCGCAAGTTGGTATTTGATGAAGATAGTCTGTTCAGTCATCCGGATTTGCAACAAATTCAGGTGGAGTTGTTAATGTCGGTATATTTGCTTTGCTTGGGTCAAGTCAACCGGTATGTTTGGACCAGAAGTGGTTTAGCCACTGACCATTAGTATTCGGATGTTCAAGTTTACTAACGATCAATCAAACACCAGGGCGTCGAAATTTTCCAGTCTTGCGTTGCACTCGGCCCTCTCGCTCGGTATCAATCTTCGAAACACGGACGGTAGCATTTACGATGCATCTAAAGAGGCCCGCAGTAGGCTTTGGTGGTCGGTCTTCACTTTAGAGCACCTTCTGACTTCGATGCACGGTCGAGCATCTTGTGTGGGAGATAATCTTTGCTCCGTCCCTCTGCCGATGCCATATGAAGAAGAGTCTTTCAATGATCTAGAGGTCCAGCGACTACTACAAGACCCAACACTTCGGGAAAACCAGCTTCGGGGCGTCATTTTCGAAACTCAAACGCAGCGCAAGAATCCTTCTTCCTGGATTCTTTCCTGTGACCCTTCGCCATCGCTTTTCTTCTACTATCTCGTTGATTTGACCCTCATCTCTCAGGCTGTTCTGAACAAAGTCTACAGTATTGAGGGCATCCGTGAAGGCACAAGCCAAACAGAACACCGCATTCAAAGTTACGGCCGGAGCTTGGATCGTTGGAAATCTAAGTTGACCCCAAGCTATGATTTCACTCTTCCAGATGCAGGACCTTGGCATGTGAATCCGAATATCGACGATGATACCGTGCCTTATAGGCGCGAAAGAGTTTCTTTAGCGATGAACTACTATTCGGCACGCATCTTACTCTGCAGACCCTGTTTGACCCAATCACCTGGTTCAATGAATTCTAGTCCAAATCCTTTGAACCTACTGGACAACCCACAGCCTTCTCCACGTGCAAAGTTACGCGCTGAAATGGCGACTTCTTGTCTCCAGGCTGCTTGCTCTCTTATCTCCATCATGCCTAATACTCCACACCTCCCCTGGATATCCCAGTCCACGCCATGGTGGAGTGTCTTGCATTTCCTGATGCAGGCCACGACTGCCATCCTACTCGGACTGTCATATTGCTCATTCGCAACTCCCCCATTGAATGCTAGCTTGGCCAAGTCATCGGGTTCATCGTCTCGAAGTTCCAGTAACACACCATCAAGTTTATTGCGACCGCTCTTGGAGGTAGATCTTGGAACTATGGTTTCACATACAAAGAAAGCTTTTTCATGGATTCATGCTATGGCCGATGTGGATCCTGCGGCTCGTCGTGCGTTCTTGCTTTGTGATAACTTACTGCAAAAGCTGGCACCGTGTCTGAATCTCGATTTGGACGAGTGGCCCAGTGTGGATACACTCACTGGTAGTGATAAAGAAATGGATGATCGAACCTCGAGGTTGGATGAATTGGTTGACTTTGAGGGAGGTACTAGTGATGGTTACTTTGATTAGCAGGGCGATTCATTTGGACAAGCCATTGCACAAAAACTTTATGATCTATGAATTTTGTACATTTGTGGTGCCCTGGTTTGACGATTATGATTTATGGGTTTGTACATACATTGATGCGAGAATACTTGATGTTTAGAATCATGAAGTCTATGATATCAGCCTGATTCGAAGATTTTACTCTTAGTCTAGATTCATGTTAGATCATGTAGCAATGTTTTGATGAAGGTATCTACTTCGGCTTGATTCATCCTTATGCGGTCACGCGGCGGATATGATTGGGGAGATGAGCAACAAAACATCGCCGGTTCGTATGGGTGTGAGTTTATCTAGAAAGGCCTTGAATACTTGGCTTCCTTATTTTGAGAAACATTGAAGTCTCAAATTAGCTTACTTACTTTCCAGTTATACCTACTCAACCCTCCTTTCTTCTAGGTGAACTGAAGATCAAATTATGATCCAAACATTCTATTCAATATTTGTAACTGTCTTTCGCAGTCTTTTATTTCTGTAATCGACTAATAGTATTTGGCGTACCAGTAGTGGAAACACTAGAAAGTTGAAAGGCTCGGCCAAAATGATTCATATCAGTGCAATCCATTGCTAGCGCAGGAGAATGCTGATCCGAAGCCACCGGAATTATAACTATCGACGACTGATTGAACCGACGCCTAAAATGGAAATGTTAGCAACAACTCACACAATGTACTCTCAAAAAATAGCATGGATGGATATCCACTAACGTATGTCCCAGGTATCAAAAATAGAAGCCCGATGCAAATGATCAATATATTCAAGACCAGCTCAGCCCAATGGCGAATACTCTGCCTTTTCATGAGATTTGGATGATCAATTTGTCGCATTCGAATCCACGCAAATCCCCACAAGATAAACCCGAAATAAGATCCGAAGATGGCGCTCATGATTGAAAGTAGATTCGTAAAAAATGGAATGACTTCCGAAATAATCCATGCCACTATCCAGAGGGATAGGAGAATACCCGCCCAGCTGACCCATCCGACGACGGTATGATTTGCTTTATGCCGAGTTCCCTCAAACATGCGAAAGAAAATAAATCTCGCAGAGACGGAGGCATATAGGACACCCAAGAATATAAGTGTTGGCAACATGAAAGAAAACGCGACTTTCATGTGGATATCGTTTCCAAGAGATGCAAATGCGGGTGAAGTCATATACTGATTTCCCACAAAAACGTAAATGAGTGCGCCGATAACGGTGAATAGAATTATTTCAGCGACTGTTACCACAGCGACGGATTTCCAGAAATCCTCTGGTTGTTTCATCTCGGCAATGAAGCTTGGGATAGTGATTTGACCGATGAATGTGAAGCTAATGTTAAGAAAGGCGCTCATTCCCTGCACGAAGGTGGTATCTGGTGCAGGAAAATTCCGGATTACGGGGTCTCCTTTGGCCTCACTCCATCCAAATGGATGATCTTGAATACCGGCGAAGATTATGGCGAGGAGTATAGAGATGAAGGTAGCGATGGCTGAGAAAGTGCCTATTTTCGACAAAGTACCGAATGTTCGAGGCAAAGAGCACATAAATGACACAATTGCTGTTATGAAAGCCAAGGCAACTGTGCAAAAAGGATGACCTGCAACAGTATTCAGGTATTCGGCTCCGACAAGGCAATGAAGTGCCTAAACATTTTGTTACTCTCAGGATTGGATTGGTCAAAGATGTCACAGTGAAAGAGTATACCTGGATGAAAGTGTTGTTGAGAAGAAACATCGCCGCTGCAATGTACCAAACAATGTTGGAGTCAAAGAATAATATCTTGCTAATATCACAAACATCCCGGACTTCCGGGTGTCGTAAACAGAACTTCCTGCATGTCTTTCTAAGTAACTTTTACAACTCGATCCTTGAGAAAATGGGCGACGCACCAAATTGTTAACGAGGTATATAAGACAATCATTGCAATCGTCAACGTCAATAGGATACCAGGTATCAGTCCAAGTACTGAGTAAGACCATGGAAAAGACATGATTGCTATACAGATGTACTCTGAAAATAGCAAAGCAGCAGTCTAATAATCTGATTTAAGCTTCTGCTCAAGAGAGACCTGAGTTTCAATAATTACCTTTTGCCAGCTGCATGTCCGGTAATTGATCGTATCTTCGTTGCTCAAAACTACTTGATCACCGAGATTGTTAGTCATAATTGAACCAGTTTCTGCTTTTGTTGCGTCGTCGCATGGGCAGGCGGGTTTCGGTTCTTTGTGGTGCAAGTCGCTTGGCTTCTTGATTGGCGAGTCAGCCTCTAAAGAGTAATGTCGGGATTGAATATTGTTTTCGTCGTCCATTTTTGACTCTTGTATTAGTACACAGTACTATTCTTCTGTCAGAATTCAAGTTGGTGATTTGTGTCGGCGCTCGTGGGTATTTCTGTTGTTGCGTGAGGACTCGGATATTGTTGCTTTGGGTGATTTTTGATATTTGATCCTAAGCCGAGTATAATTTCGTGATGATGGCCAGAGATAGGTGGTTATCATGAGAAAAAGTAAGAAAGATCTGTCCTTCAGTTGAACTATTATTGGGGCTGGCAATCCAGTGAAGATACTATGCTCCTGGTAGGTAAGTATAGGAACCTTGGAGGATAGAAGTAGAGAAACTTGAAGAAGTTTGAGAATAACAGTGAACAAATCACATATTGTGAGGATGGGGGATTCAACTTTCTTGTAATACCTCGAATACTGGTGTAGTACCCCACAGTGTGTGCCATCGTCCCAATGATTGACCCGGGAATACAGGGCGAACAAACTAGGGCAGACACGATTCAACACGTTAATTGGGCTATGTTTAGCCACTACCCCGGTAAAGTTTAGATAAATCATTCCTACTCAGTCTCACAATGGCCATTGGTCCTTGAAAGCCCAAGAAACTCCATGACTCCATTCCCCCACACTCTCTCCAAGCCATAAAGATAGGAAACACGCCAATCATGCTCTCCTAGATAATGAGCAATGGCTATTCAACGAAGTTAACATACAAACCAAGACCTCCTGAGCTTTTCTGTCTTTCTGAATTCCGCGTATCATTTCCTGATGGCGGGTTTGTGGACCAAAAATGGCAAACGAAACAACTTCACCCCACAAAGGTACGCTAAGGCCGCCATGAATATGGAAATCGTTCCTGGAAGAAGAAATTGCGTCCTTTGTTGAGGACACATATTCCCAGCTTGATACCTTTCCTAGGCCTTCAGACGCCTCGTACCAGGGTATGACGTTGACTTTTGCGGCTTGGGACTTTCAAAGTCTAGTGACAGCATGGCTACTTCTATTCTACTTGTACAATAACTACCAATAGTAGCTATTGTAAAGTGTATGCACAAATGGAAGTTCCAATTGTGCATACACTTCCCTTGAGCTCAAAACCCCTTGTACTTGTAAGGAAATCCGATATGTACAGTACAAGTAGCTCAAGAGATACGAACTCTTCTTCATAATTCCTCCAAGGCTGCTCATTGCAGTGAATTTATATGGATCATGCATGTACTTGCACCATATAAGAGTAGGCATTAGCCTTAAGGTGTATGGGAACTGCAAACTTCATTCTAGGGTAACTTTAAGTAACTTGAATCAGTCCAATTCGAAGTTTGAAGTAATCAACCACTGACATTAGGAGTCAATCAACCACGTCGATTACCCAGTCATCGAAACTGTGATTAATACGCTCCTTTCGAGTCGGCTTTGACGTGCGGGGATCTCTCCAGGGGTTTGGATTAGCGTAGCCGCCGTGCATTAGCGTTGGCGAGTGTAAGTATGGTCCGACTGGATGGTCATGGCACGGATTTTTATATTTGAGATATTCCTATTCGGTAAAAATCAATAAGCTCGGACTCCGTCTGACCATCTGACTCCATGGGCCAAGACAGACGCAACTTTAACCTGAACGAAAGCGAATTGTCAGCAGGAGCTAGATGCTCGGCTTGCATTTGAGGGTCGAATGCATCTAGGAATATAGGGAGCTGGAGATACAAAGAGTCAGTTTTGTGGCTTGGTTTGAGAGAATGCCCTGCTCGCCGGTATCCTTGCAGTCGTCCGAATGGCCTTGGTTATGTTTCTGTCTCAATCACCGAACGACTTTAGATGAAATCTTCAAGTGAAGTCAAGCTACTTCTAGCAATCGTCAATTTGTAAGGATTGGCTGGGCTACGCAGGGTCTCGCTGATAACGCGGACATGACCAGTAGTGTACGACATGTGTCTTCATGACCGGCCCGAGGGCAGGCCGTTGAGTACTACTCGGTTCATTAAACGCAAGATATACTTCAAGTTGAAGCATAAGTGAAAGACATTGTAGGTATGACCCATCAATTAAGAATATGTACTACAGCATTAGATATATAAGACAAAGGCACCACATCACCACATCCAACTCAAACAAGAACCAAACATCAGAAGAATGAAATCCAAAACTCGAGCAATGCCCGTCAACAAAAGCACGCACAAAACGCCGCCAGAAATACCTCTACCGAGGCCACCGGAGAAAGTCGGGTAAGATATGCGATGTAGAAATGCGGGTGATAGAAACACAAGACAAAAATCAGATGAGATTCGAATTGGGGGAATATGAATAAAAATGTCGTCATGGACATCAGAGCAATGCAAAAAGTGAGAATTGTGATTGGGCTTGAACGTGGACGCCGAAAGTAAGGGTTTATTGACAGTGTAATGTCTTAAATGGTTTTGGGGGTTGTGATGATATAGAGATGAGAGGCTAGGTTGGTTGGGGTTGCAGCTGGACCTGGAATGTGTGCTGATGCTGATATTGCGGAGCCGGTCGTGGGGGGGCTGGAGATTGCGATTGAGACTGCGGCTTCTGCTTGTTTGGGGATCGGCTTGGTTGTTGCGCTTGAACCGGTGCTTGAGTTGTTGGGTGTCCAGGTAGAGGTTGGTGGGATAAGCTGTGCATCGGCGGCATTTGCATATATTGCTGAGTGGACGTAGGCTGCGAAGAGTGGAGAGAGGGTTGTTGATGGAGTTGCAGGTGAGGCATCATAGGCTGACCCGGCTGGGGAAGTATTTGTTGGCCTGGTTGGTGGTGCTGTCCCGGCTGCGGCAATTGCTGCTGTCCTTGCTGTGAAAGAGACAAGCCTTGTGCCTGTGGTGAAATAAAAGGCAGACTTGAGTGCGATGACAGTCCAGAATGCATATGAGCCTGACTTTGGGGCGGAACAGACTGGTGCTGCTGTGATTGCATTGGCCGTTGACTTTGCATGGGCTGATTCTGCATTTGCATGTGTTGCTGACCTGGCTGAGGATACGGTGGTGTTGGGCAAGGACGCTTGTGGGCCTCATCCTCCGCTGGGATAGTCCGCTGCTGAGATGCTTTTGGATCTGCCTGGCCAGGCTGAGTTGAGTTATTTCCATTTGACTGATCACCATTCGCAGTACCTGCGGCGGCGGCAGCGGCAGCAGCTGCAGCAACATCTGCTTTTCGAGGTCGCCCACGGGGTCGACCTGTACCTGGTTTAGGGACATACGGTTTTCTTGGCTTCGGTGGCGGCAAAGGCTGACCAGTCGCTTGAGCCCAGGCAATTTGATCAGCCTTGCGTGGTCGGCCACGCTTGCGTTTCAGCGGCAATGGTGTTCCATCTGCACCTATGATAGTCCTCTGTGGAGTGCTAGTTCCTGGCACAGGTGCCGTGGGTGTCATATTCGGCCCAAATGAAGCCTGCCCCGGGTGTGTACTCGGAAGAGGCTGGCCAGTAGCTGCCGCATGCGCCGCTGCAGCTGCATTCCTTGCTGCAACTTCTTCCTTCCGAGGTCGGCCTCGTTTACGGCGAGGCGTGGGGGTTTGCGGTGTCTCTGAATTAGTACCCCCAACAGGAGGTATTTGAGCATGTCCATTAGGCTGAACCGGAGTTGAATTTGGTGGAGGGATAGTAGCAGTCATAGGGGCGGAAGTAACCGTAGAGGCAGGAACAGAGGCAGTAGCGGAAGATGGAGGAAATGCTTGGAACGAATGCTGATGTGCAGCTTGTGATTTGCTGACGGTCGACCCTCGTTGCTTTGGCTTTGACTTTTTCTTTGGAGCAGGGCTTTGCGGCTCAGACTTGACTTTCGCGTCAGGTTTCGAGATTGCACTTGCAGTAGCTGGCTGGCTGGGTGGAGCCATAAAGGAACCCGTAGATTGATCCACTGAGGGCTGTGACGAATGCGACGCATGGGATGTGTGAGACGGCTGAGATTGCTGAGATGGCGGCTGGTAATGCTGGAATTGAGTCGGTGTGAATTGAGGTTGTCTGGATTGTTGCGGGGATGGAGTGAAATGAGCGGGCGGTTGGAACTGATATCTCTGGGGGTTTTGATATTGATTGAACTGGGACTGCGGATGCGATGGGAATGAAGTTTGATGTTGATAGGAATGATGAGCTTGTTGCTGCTGCTGAAGCTTTTGGAGCCTCTGTTGCTCAAGCTGCTGCTTCTGCTGCTCTGCTCTCTGCTGCTCCAGTTTTTGCTGTTCCAATCGCTGTTGTTCTGCTCGTTCTTGCTCGGCGCGCTGCTGCTCTAGACGTTGTTGTTCCAGGCGTTGTTGCTCTAGTTTCTTCTGCTCCAGCTGCTTTTGTTGTTCAATCCGTTGCTGCTCTAGCTGTTGTTGTTCAAGCTGTTGTTTCTCCAGACGCTGCTTTTCGAGACGCTGATGTTCAGCACGTTGCTGTTCAATGCGTTGTTGCTCTGCTCGTTGTTGCTCGATTCGCTGTTGTGCCAGGTGATTTTCTAGCAATTGCTGCTGATGTAACTGCTGCCGTTGATGTACTTGTTGTTGGGTCTGCTGGGGTGACTCTGGTTGGGAATGGGGCTGGCGTTGGTTCATTCCAAACATAGGACTAGCCATCGACGGGCTTGCGGATGCATGGTTCTCCCTTTGCTGTATACCTGAATGAGGAAGCCGGTTCAAAGACTGCTGTGGAGATGATACATTCATGCCTTGACCATGCGGCATGGCTGTCGAAGGGCTCATCCCCGGGGCCTGGCGGAGGTGGGCCAAACTGTAACCACGAGGCACGTTTTGCATATTTTGCAAGGCCATTGGGTCCTGGTTTCGGCCCATTATATCTGGGGAGCCTTGTGGAACAAAATGCCCAGGGAATTGCGCGAAGCTAGTTGTTGGGGGATACCCCGCGAGTGGACCCGTAGTCGGGGCCATCTTGCGCATATCGGGCGATTGTGTGGTTGCATAATTGGGCTGAGGCGGACCTCGAAATAGAGATTTGTTTCCTGTATATGGACTGCCATGCTGGGGGAGGTTCGGGTTTGTACCTAACGATGGAGACGGGGAGGGGACATGCTGGCGTTGCGGTCCGAGAGGATGCTGGGATTGAGAGGACGGATGAGGCTGTTGAGGCGGTTGCTGCTGATGTTGCGACTGCTGGGGATGGAAGGGCTGACCCCCGTATCCCATCATCTTCGGGGTGTGTTTCTTTGGCGATTGCGGTCAGCGGCGAAAGTCAGATCGCTTGCTTTTTTGGACCAGTCACGCGCTATCCATGCGACCACCAACTGAATGAGAAAGACGCGAAAGATGTAGCCCCGTAAATGTCAAGATAGGCCACAGGCGATATCCTGGGCAATGCGCAACAACCGACAACTGTCAGATAATCGCCGGGGCAAGCAAGGCCAAAGTTAATGAGGGACGGTCGGGGCGCGCCGCGTGTTTTGTTATTCCGGGGAAGAGTGAGGCAGTAAGGTGTCGAGGTGTCAAGGTGTCAAGGTGTCGAGATATCGAGTATAAGGTAGTCAGGCATAAAGGCATCAAACCCAATCGGGGACCGTCCCAAATAGGACTAGCGGCTACTTCTGCCCGGAGCCGCCGTCAGCGCAAGTTGAGAAATCAGCAGAAGCCCACACCGGCGATTCAGGGGGGAAGAGAGAGGAGAATCCAGCAGTGGCCAAGGAGGAGAAAGGGAGAAAAAAGGGTATCGAAAGAGCCAAGAGGCCAGAGAGGCCAGATGGGTAGACAAGAGAACGGACACCAGGGACCAAAGTGGATGACGCTGGGCTGGATCTGATAGAAGATGAGAGGCAAAAATAAAAAAATAAAAAAAAAATAATGTCTCCACATCACGTGATATTGTATACAGCCTGCACTACACTAGTACGGTATATAGAACATAGTCACTTATTAGATATGTTATATGTTTTTATTATTCTATTCATGCAGATTTTGCTTCATCCTTTCCTGTAGTATCTCCGTTTTGAAGATCTGCTAGACATGGTGCATGGAACAGCTTGCCCGATACGACGCCATGCAGAGTGCCGATGCTTACGGCAAGCCATAGAATGACAACCAGGATGGAGAAAACCTAGAAGACTCAGTAAGCTGGATCCATTTTCCTCGGCGTGTAAATATAGTACTGACAGTACCTAGAATTTTGAAAAATGTCGAAGGAAGCTCATCCCCAATTAGCACTGTGCTGGCAGCAAAACCTCCTAGAGGGAAAGTAAATCCCCATGATCCAATATTGAGTGGAAACCCCTTCGATCGAACGATTGAGGCAGATGCAAAGAAAAGCCATACCAATCCAAATGCCCACAGGATCAAGGCAACTAGGAACCCCAAAGTATAAAAAATTGGACCAGACGATTGTTTCAGAGTCTCGGTCTGTGGAAATACCTTCTCAGCGCATTCTCCAAGTTTCATCGCACTGCAAGATCTATAAGCCTCTGCTGTTTTGTAAGAGTTGCAAGTCTGGGGGACCTCCCCAGACAATATTTCGAGAAATATCAGAAAAGAACTCACCTGTAGGCCCCTTGCCCAAGTGGACCTAGAGGGACGAACACGCTCACGATCACAGCTTTTGGTGGTAACTTGTGAAGGGTTAATCGCATCAGATATATAACCATAACCATCAGCGCGAGTGGAACGCCCATTCCCCATAAGACATAGCTGGAAAGAATAGTCCAAAGAGCAAACTGTTCATCGGGGAGTATCTCGGCAACAACACCTCCAGATGAGGCGGCAACAATGCAGCTGACAATTGGGATAAGCCAGACAGCTGTCATGGAAGACAAGGGAGTTTCACTTCCATTCGCCATTCTATTGAGGTTGAATTAGTATACGGCGCTTTTCATATTCATAAAAACCCAATAGAACCTACAAGATAAATGCTAATGAAAGAGCCGTCATGACCGAAAAGACCGCATCAAAGATCCACAGTCCCCAGGCGAGATATCGAGCCCAGTCACCCCAAGCAGGGACACAGACGAAGCATATCATATTGATAATAGTCGCCAATCCCATTGGAAATGTTCCAATGAACATTGACTGGACGGGATGTGTAATCATCACTTTAAAAATTTCCGGATACAGTGTGTACCGGAGAAAAGTCATGATACAGCCCAAAACAAAAAGAAAAACATTCAAGGCAAAAATAATCACTGATATCCAGTAAAGCCCTACTCCGTTATAGGGCAGATTGTGTAGCAAAGCAGAGACAATGCCGGTGCTCATTGTTACAGAGAACCATCTGTGAAGAGTAAGTATATGAGAATTTCGAACGAAAAGGAAAAGAATACATACGACGGCGTGAAATCCCGCACAAGCCTTCTCCAGCCATTTCGATTTTGAAAGCATGAATTTTGAGGTTTTTCCGATGGTGAATCCAGAGTTTGATCGCTAGAGTCTATTCTTTGACATGGAGTATTCGTTGACATGACTTGGCCAAAGCCAGTACTACTCATAGGAGTAGTCACTACCTTTTTTCAACTCAATATCTGCAAGTCATAGAGTCATTCTATTGATTTCTGCAATTCTCGGGATTTGTAAAAAAAAAAAAAAAAAAATTAATTCGGCGTGATTCGGTCGGGATTCGGGAGCGTCGGCACATACGTAAATTTGCACCCGCTTAGGTTTTATCCCCACATGCCAGTCTTGGTGGAGCTCAATTTTGTAATGGTTTTCTAAATTTGTAGGACGGTTATTTCGTTGGGATGGGAATGAAGATTCGAGAGGATTGGCCTATTTTTTCTCCTGGCATGACCGAACTATTCGTTCAGGCTCTATAAGTTTACGGAAATCAAACCCGGGGCGGCTGATGAAGTAAATAAATCAGTTCCCTCGTATGATCTTGGAACACTAGCCATATCACAATATATCATCGTAGCCATAGCTGCAGCAATTCTCTAACCTCACAGTGAATTTGTATAGGAATAGTACAATGGAATTTTAAGACAAAGGGTAACGCAAAATTAATTGAGATCTGAAAAGAGCTTGAAGCTTAGAATTGAAGGAAGGTTCCTTCAGTTCCAGTGCCAGAAATTTGCAATTTGATTAAAGCGAATATCCAACTTGTACCTTCGAGCATACTAGTAGCCTTGAAAAGCACAGCTATGTTACTGATATGTTGAAATTGTCTAGATGATAAACTTGAACTAAGAAAGTATGCGGAATACTTGAGATTCTGAGAAATACATACACTAGTTGAATATCGAGTTAGAAGCTCTAAATGGCTCTGAATCATTCAATTCCCGTTTCTTGCTGGTTGATGATCTCGCTTTTCAAGATTATATTTTCTGGAACTGTATATAGAACAGACCGGATAAGAAAATACTAAGTCCGTAACCGAATTCAAGGTTATAGCCATACAACTTTTTCGATTCTCATTTATAAAATACCAAGGAGTATACGAGTATACCTGATCGCCTCCGATGTCTCGATATCAATGCCTAGAGCTGGTGATACTAGCCTAGTATCATGAGTACTGGAGTACTCATCATATTTCGCGTAGTCGTTGCACTCATGCGGTAGTTTTTACTTATTTCATATTCCTTTCATCATAAATTGCAATAAAATTACATTCAAACTCATCACAAAATGATAGTTAAGCCTTGGATACTGCACTTCACAACCCTCTACCGGTTCAGTCCAAGTGGGTTCTCAGCGGTCTGCTCTTTTCCTCCAACACTCGAAACTCCCTGTCCAACTGTCTGTCCAGCTCCCTTGGTGGTATTTCCCAATCCTTCCGTGGCACCAGAGACAGTTTGTCCGAGGCCCTCTGTTGCGCCGCCGACAGTGTTTCCTAGCCCGCCAACAATACCTCCAGCTGTGTTTGTTACGCCGCCGACTGTCTTACCGACTGTATCGGTTAGACCACCGAGGAGGCCGCCATCTGTTGAATTATTAGCGATTTTGTTCGGGTCTGTAATCAAGGGAGCACGTACTGTTGTCTTGAGACATTATGAGATGATTTGAGGGATTGCTTCAAAGTTGATTCAAGATGGAAGTAGATGGAAGTCGAGTTTTCTAGCGTAGATGTAGTGCTAGAGATGAAGCAGAGAGAGTTGATGTGTGCCTAAAGGAACTTGAACACAGGTGCTGTGATGTCTAGTTAAATATCTGGTCTTTACAAACACAAAAGTGTAGTCTTACTAACTATGATATAATATTCTACAAGCCACATTGTCATATGGGAAGATACACACCTGCCATAGTTTAACAAGTGAATTCTCCGCATGTCACCTGTCACATTCGAGCGCTGACTGTTCAAACCAATCATGTTTGTTCTGACGTAGTGACAGGCCCAGCATCCCCATTCCTGATCTCAATGCGGTACAATATCAGGGATGCTGTCGTGGTGGGAACACAGTCTCCAAGATCATTGGTCCAAGTTTCAGGTCGCAACGGTTTTATGGATTGACCTTGCTTACTTCATGGATGAGTGGCTGATGTTTGTAGTTGAGTAAGTTTTTTTTAGATTAATCCAGTGTCCTCTTCTCTGACACTTTATTTCTCTGCGCAACACTCGTGAATTGATCGAAATGACATCATGACCAGATCTCTCACGCAAGTTGGAATGGTGGATCAGAGTTATTTAAAGTGTTTTATATTAATGAGTGGAGCTTTGGATGCGCCACGGTCAATGCGCTGGATATGTACATCTGTTCTATTCAAAAATGTACAGTAAAAATCACTATTTGCAAGTGTAATACCATGCCGTTTGGTATAACACTAATCCTTGAAAGATTCAACGAGTAAAAATTAGAGACTGGCTTTTCCTCGTGATTCATAAGGCATAAACACGACCAAGATTCCGGCCGTTATGAAGAGTGCCCCGCTGACGTATACAGGGGCTGCAGTCTCCAGATTAGCAAACATGGCAATTATAGGCGCCATGATGCCAAAGATGCGGTTCGCGGATGCTGTCAATGCATTTCCTGTCCCGCGATCTTTCGTGAGGAATATTTCCGGTGTGTATGCATAAAGCACGGCGTACATAAGGCTGCTCATGAAGGTGAATGCACAATTCCAGCCTAGAAGAGCATTTGATGTTGTTGCTGTCGTTGATGCGAGGAGAAATGCGCCTGTAAGTGCAGTTGAAACTGACAGCGCTCCCTTTCTTCCGAAATTGGGTAGCTCGACGAGAAGTCCACCGAGAAGGCACCCGGGGATACCCATGGTTGCATTGATGAGGGAATTTCGATAGGTGATGTAGATTGAGCCATCGCCGAACTCTGCTCCACGGGATTGCTGGATATATGGGAGGAAGGCGTTGTAAAGGGGGAATCCGAGACCGATAAATGCCCAGATAAGAACGATCAAGGTTGTGGAAAGAGCACGTTTAGGTGTATCAAATAACGCGCGCACATGTTCGAATTTCAATTTCTCCAGCCTCTGACGGACGAGGGCTGCTGCGCCGTGATATTGATCCTCGCCATCCAAACTGTCCAAGTCACTCCGAGACAAAGATGAAGTCTTTCCATTTCGACGCGCCACCTCATGTACGACCGCGACCGCTTCTTCATTCCTCCCTTTGCCCATCAGATACTTGGGCGATTCATATATCGTGAAGAAAACGAATCGACCCACGAACATGACCATAGCGAGTCCGCCCATCGTGATTAAGAAATATCGCCATCCCATATTCCCAGCTTTTGAGCAACCCTCTCCACTAGCACAGGTCATATTCCCAACCAAAGGCCAAGCAACCAAATTAGCCAGCAACTGAGCAAAGGCCCAATCAATCGATAGAATCGTCAAAAGATACTGATGCGATCCAGGTAAAAACTCCAAGAAAATCGCAGAATCAACCGGTAAATTTCCACCCACACCAAGAGACCACAATGCCGCAAACACACATGCCGCGGCAAAATTGGGTGAACCAGCTGCAATAAGACCAAATACTCCCGTGATTCCTAGAGTGAGATTAAATGCCCATCGCCGCCCAAAGACATCACAGCCAAAGCCCCAAAACACGGCACCGACGAGGAGTCCGATATTCTGTGCCAGGGTGAGGAGAGGTGGTTTTGTGACGTTGAATTCGTATGAGAGGGGCGTGAGAATGAGCGAAGTTACGATCGGCCAAAGATTATCGCTTGCCCAGCCAAATCCGATGACCACAAAGAGCTGCCATTGATAGCGACCCATACCAATCTCTTGAATCGCCTGGTTCAAAACGTCCGCTTTGGCGCGATATGTCGCGTCAGTTCCATTTTCAGAGGGCAGTTCGTCTACGACCGGAGTTGGTTGTGTTGTTGGCGATTTGGGGGGCTGTTTAGTATCGGTCTCCGCCATGGTGATGATGGTGATGGGGGGTAATGTGGAGGCGTGGAGGGTCGACGCATTGTTTGACTGAATGAGGGATTCTATACACTTTTATACGATAAGCTGTTCCTCTCGGAGTCAAGCTGCCCTGAACAGCTCAACGGCCAGCGAGTGCAACGTCGAATCCCTTGCGCGAGACCTTCTGGAATCTGCATCAACACCCACGAATCAAGGCAGCTTGCTATGCCCCGCAAACTCTATCGTGGTGGATAACTTGGATTTCCTCGTGTTCGATTGGATCTTGGCATGGCGTGATCAACAGGCATATTTTCGTCTTCATATTTCTTCTTTTGGGGGGTTGTGAAGGATTCAAAGGGGTTGGTTTGAAGTTGGAGTGTTGTCGAGAGAAAATGTTGAAGTTGGCGGAAAGCGGAGGGCTCATTTGGGCATGCGTGGATTTTATACAAGTTGCAAGCTTAATATAAATTTATGAATGAGAAGATATATTGCTGCATATTCCGGGGTAATTGTTATTAATTCAAAGCACCTAGTCTATCATGTACTCCATGCATAGTATGCAATCACCGTAATGTTGATTTTCATTCAAAAATTGACGATGATAGAGCGACTAGTAGTACAACTATATACGGCGTAGCAGAGTATGACTTCAGTACGAAACGACTCTGGGTTACTAGCAGACAAACTAATCACGCTGAAGATCTCAAACGGAGCTGGAGACCAAACAATCATGTTGGTCAGTTGATTATCAATCCATCTAAGCAGAGCTCGCCTTAGCAGCGAGGGCACTGTAGGGGGTAGCACCAGGATAGAAAGAAGTAGGAATAGTAGGGATAGGAATCTCCGAGTCAGTACCAAAAGCAGTGGACAGATCACCAGCCATGGTAGCAGCAGAATATCCAGTGGGAGCAGTAGTGACAGTGACAGTCGTCGAGTACGACGTGGTATCACCGCTCTCTTCCTGCAAACAAGCACCGGAGCCATAGGCGCTGTTGCAGATGTAGGTCTCGTAGTCACCAGTTTCGGTCCACATCGCGAAATCTTCAATAGAAATATCAGTGCATGGAGCTCCGGGGGCGCAGTTGACCTTGATTGGGCCACGCTGAGCACCGTTCTCTGCAGTGCCCTTCCAGTTGCTAATGCTGATGTTGTTGAGTTGGACTCCATCACCGTCGGCGGTGGACATGCTGCTCCAGGCTTGGTCGATGTCCAAAGAGTAGGCGTTGCCATGGCCTAGAATTGTTAATTGATGATCTATGTATATATATATTAATTGGGGTTGAGATACCGATGAAGTTCTCCAGGATAACGTCGGAGACGGAGCCGCTGCCACCATTGCTCTTGATCATGTACATCTGATTAGACTTCCAGGTGTAGATGTTACGATAGGTAATGTCGCTAATGTCAACGTCGGTCGAGAGCGAACCCATGGCGCAGCCACCACTCCAGTTGCAGTAGATGTTCTCCACCAGGATGCTCTTGGACGGGCTCTATGGGGAGTCAGTCACTGAAGCAAATGACGATCATTGGAATTGAAGAGCTTACCTTGACGGTAACACACTCATCCTTGTTGGTAACCTCGACCTCGTAATTGTAAGTGAATATTCCAACCCGGCTATTTTGCTAGGCAAATGTGGACACATACATCATGAATCCAGATATCGTTGGACCATACATCGATACCATCCAAACCACCAGAGTCACCACCGCGAATAGCCATGTTGTAAACCTCACCATTCGAGCAAGTATCCAGCGAGAAGTGGAAAGCAGGAGCATCAACCAGGATCAAGTCGTGAACGGAGAAATCAGAGACATCATACAGACGCAGAAGCCGAGGACCACTCAAGGATCCTTCTTTGTGGAATTCATAACCATATCCTTGAATAGCACCCTTGGAGTTGGAACTGAAGAGCTCGAAATCAGAAGTGTGTTCAATAAAGATCATGTTGCCTCCATCCGAGCCAGTGCGATAGATAGTTCCATCCATACGCATCGCTGTACTCTTTCCACCAGTCAGGCGAACCCATGTCTCGAGAGCGTATTCACCAGATGGGATATACACTACACCACCCTCTTTACACTCATCCCACGCAGAGCTGATGGCTGAGCCAATGTCGGTCTTTCCATCAGCCTTGGCACCATAATCGAGGATACTGCAGACTTTGTTGCTGGCCTTGGTAGCGTAGTCGGTGGTTGGTCCAACGGACCAGGAGGGAGCGGCAGATGCGAGCAATGGCGCCAGGCCGATTGCGAGAAAAGGAAAGAAGAGCATCACGGATGTTTGACAGAAAGAATGAAAGGCAAACAAAAAATAAACAAGAAAAAGGAAGAATGGATGGCTGAATCACAGATTGACAGCGAACAACGGAGTATATCAAGGAGAGAAGGCGAGCCACCCGACAAGGCTAAACGGGCTATTATACATGTATCTCAAACTCGGACACGGGCATAAAGAAGACATTCGCCCGCGTTACCCCAGTCAGACCATTCTGCAAAGAGTCAAGCTTCCACGTTAGTTGATGAACTCCTCTCGCCTTGTCCAAAAGGTCCCACACGAGACTCCACCAATTGATAGAACGACCCAAGCATGACTGCGACAGATATTGCACTAGCCCCACATTATCAAGCGACCCCTTGTTGAAGATGTGAGATTATCAGGATCATAGGGGTTTCGAGCGTCGTCTGACATTGAGTGATCGGCAATTTAGAGCTGATTCTGAGGCGCCGGGCTGTGCGCTAATGCCGCAATTTAGCCGGGGCTTAGCAGATGAGTACTAAATTAGGGCTCGGGTTACCCTTCCAGCCAGCAGCTTCATCTGTTTGTAACGGTTTGAGCGAAGGAAAGGGGTAGAAACAAAGTGAGACCGGCTGTAGAACAGACTTTAATTGTCTGGGCAGTCCACATCGTTGATCTAATCAATCTAAGCCGGCGAGACATCTTATGTACTTCTTAACACGCTCTATGTTGACTTCAATGCTGTATATTTATCGAGCTAATTTCAGGTTACAAGTTGAAAGTATTGGAGATAGTCATGGTTTTCTTTAGTACTTCGCTACAATAGGCTGTTCAGATATAATATTTGTGAAATTTCTGCTCTCTCCAAGGATGTGGGGAGATCTATACGTAAGCTATTCCAGCTAGATTACGCCTGCAACCGAGCTGAGGATCTACAAGTGAGCTACTGATCACGGCTAGACAAGGAACCGACGTATAAACCGATAGTTGCGGTAGTTGACTACGGCATATCCACAAGGATAGAAGAATGATAATTTCCCCAGAGATCTGAATATTATCTAGCTGCAAATTCTAGCTAAAGACTCGACAGCAAAAGCGAGATGCGAGATGAGTTCTCCAAAAGTACTCATCCACTGGATAAATGTCGAATGAAGAAATCTCCTAACACATCTACTTATCTCGATATTATCCCTCTCCTGGTCCGAATTTCGATAGATATCTTAGATCATCAGACGCTCGACCTGGTTACGGATCGTGCGGATCTGGGCGTTCAGGTCACTGGCCTCGTTGGTGGTGATGGCGCAGGCAATGACGGGACGGGAGACACCAGTGGCGCGACCGAGAGCCATCTTGGAGGGAACGTAGACGTAGGGAACGTTCTTGTCCTCACAGAGAAGGGGCAGGTGCAGAATGATGGGCAGAGGGGTAGTGTCGGCGGCCAGGACGATGAGGTCGGCGGTACCACTGTAACTCAGTTAGCGACAGCGATTCTCAAAATCGATTGTGAAGGTTTATTTACCGGTTGAGGCACTTGGTGGCCTCGTTAGCACCCTTCTTCAGCTGGCGAATGTGACCAGCCTGCTGGACGAGGTCGAGAAGGGACTGAGACAGAGTCTCGTCGGCGATGGGCCAGGCTATGGATGAAAAGTTAGCCATATATCTCCCCCACCCTTGATATTCTTTGTGATCGGAATCAACGTACCGGCGGAGCTATCTTCGGCCATTTTGATTTGGTAGAGGTTTCAGAGAGTAGATCTTTGGAGAAAGGGCTCACGCAGAGGATCACTGCCTGGAGGATAGACGTAAAAAGATGTGGGTTGGTGAGGTTGTAAAAGCGGAGTTGAAAATTTCGGGTGAGAATCAATTGGTAAGGCAGAACTACTACACCGCCTTTTCGTCGAAAATATATCACGTGAACATACTACCGCCTTCTGTATACAGAATGGAAGATTTAATTATGGCAGGAGCTTAAAGTTAACCACTACATTAATTTTGGAAGGAGCGAGTGTGTTCATCACGTGAAATCAGCGTCAACGCCGGCGAGGGTCAACCTCTTTTGTATATGCGAAGATGTTATATGCTATTTACTGTGTACATTTGTACAATCGGGGGGCTGTCCCCCTTATTCTCGTCTCCAATACGTCACAATCATTGCCTTCATACAATCATCGCCAGCAATTTAGTCGGAGCTGCTGTTGACAATGGTGCTAGCCAGCTTCGAGCGGGCTCGTAGATCAGGACCGTACTTGTACAGAACGAAGGGGATCAGAGTCAAAAGAGTGGCGATAAGTGCCAGCAGAAGACCTGCCCATTGACTGCCCAGGTTGTGGAAGAACTGGGATGCGAACAGTGGCGACACGGCACCAAGAGTGTTACGCATGAAACCCTGACCAGCAATGGCAGATGAAGAGTTCTCGCCGTAGCAGTCTGAGGTATAGCTGTAGCAAGACTCGAAGATGAAGAAGATACCGATACCGATCAAGGCCAGACCAACGATGGGACCGAACCAGTGGAGATCCTTATACTGGGTGAAACTGTAGATGAAAAGACCAGCGGGTAACCAGACGGCACCGAGCATAACACCATACAGACGGTCTTCGGGTTGAGTCTTGCGGGACTTGTCGGCGACAATGCTCTCATATTTCCGGATCTGGAAGAAGTTCAAGCCGAAGGCCAAGGTAGTTCCGAGGGTAAGGGCAATGTAGGGCAGGCCAGAGGTACCTTCGCCCCAACCGCGCTTCTCTTGGTAGGTGATGGGGATCACAGAGAGGAAGAGGAATGCAAGGAACCAGGCGAAACTGATCCAGAGACCGAAGGCAAAGACGACGGGCTCGGTGAATAGCATGTGGATGGCCTTAACAGAGGAGTTGTGCAGCATGTGTTTGATACCTGGGGCTTCGAGCTCGCTGTGTGTAACGAATCGATCGTCTCCAGTGTTCTGGCGGAGCATCTTGGCTCGCTTGCTGAGAGTGACACCACCGCGAGTCTCCCGAAGGAAAACAACAATCATGATACCCAGGGGAATGTTGGCAAGGCCCTGAATTCCCTCAACCCAGCGCCAGCCAAGGGCTTGGTCGATGAAGCCGGTGTAGATGGGGGCGGCGACGGTTCCGAAAATCGCGATGAAAGAGAAAGATGCCATCGGGATAGCACGGTGAGCCGGTGTATACATGTCTCCGAAGGTACCACCGACCAGGATGGTTCCGACACAGCCAAAAAGACCGAGAAGACAACGGCAGACCAGGATCGTGGCGATGTTTTTGCCGAGGGAGAGACCGATGAACATTAGGGCGAAGCAGACGTAAGATCCGATATAGACAATACGACGACCTGCCAACTCACAGAATGGTGCCAAGAACAGAGGTGCGAGGGCACAAGTGAAGTTGAAACAGAAAAGACCTAATTGACCGATTTCTGTTGAGACACCAAACTCTTCTGTCATGCGTGAGATACCGGCGCTGTAAGCCGTGGTGGCGAGACCGATGAATAGTGTCATGGCACACAGGAGAACACTGATGAATGCCTTGTACTTGCCATTCCAGTTGAATGGGTTCTCCTTATCTCCCTCAGCGAATTCTAGAACAATATAGTTCTGGCCGTTATGTTCAGTTGGTTTGGTGGCTGTGAGCGGGAGGTCAAAGTCAACCTCTTGCACTAGTCGACTCTCAACATCTTGTGACTGTTCTTCGTATAATTGCTCGCGATGCTTTCCTCCGATGATCCAGCTCTTCTGGTATGTCTCCTCGTGGGCGACGGTTGCATCGCCGTTGGGGACTTCCTCTTTATGAGAGGAGGATATAGGTTGTTGTTGTTGCTTTGTCGACATGATGAATGTGTAATAATGTGTCGACCCTTGTGGAAACCCAGGTTTGGACGAGGTAGAAGGGGAGAAAAGATTCTGAAGAAGAGAGCAGGGTACAAGGAAGTGGACGGCATATAAGTTTGCCCCGGCCAGGGGCAGTGCCTGGCGTCATCCGCAAAACTCCGGGTTTTCAAGTATGGGGACCAGCACAAAGCATGGGGCGTTGGCGTGGGGGTAAGTTCGGTTCTACTCCATCTTGATCCAACGTGTTCCTTCGCTTGTCATTTGGTGGAATTGACTTTTTCTTCAAGTGGAGGTACACGGAGATCTGTTACAGATGACGGCTTCCAAACCTTGACCATTGAGTAATACATACAGTATTTGTTTTATTCTTTTTGCTTCGTGTACTCTTCACTGAACCACTGAAGTCTGCTTTGTCTCTACAACCTTGGATGCTATTCGAAAAACTGGTATGAAGAACATAGGTCTCGACCATCGTCATTGATGCTGATTTTCCCGATTCGGAAACTGACCGATTAGATGAACCACGAGACCTGCGCTCTGTCGCATGAGTCCTGTGGACCACGATAATGTTGGGCGAATTGTAGTCGAATAGATCAGCGCCACCTGCTCAGAACTGACCACTTTCGGACAACCACCGTGAAAAGATTCTGAAGCACGATTTGAATAACTGCGAAGAAAGCCCGATGAGAACCCGATGCCGCTTTCGCCGACTTTCTCGGCATGCCTTGGAGACTCGGCCCCACCGCCAAACACCGGCAAGCCGATCAGAAGACCGGGCTGGATCGGTTCAGCTAGAAAGGAAGCATTTCTTGTCTTTTCTTTCCGGTGGAAGCTTTGATGGATAGTTTGCCTGATTTGAATGTTTGTTAAAGAACTCTTGGGCTTCGTTCCGTTAGATTGTTGGGATACGGGAATTCGTTTGTCCCGGTGGTCTTGTTTCCCAGTTCGGTTGACCGAGAGATCGTCTGGTCGGGAGATCCTCGGGGGCTCCACTTCAAATTCCATAGGTAACTGACGATCAGTGCGTGGTTTACTGTACAAAGCTCTGTGTCCGATACACCCCGACAAATATGGGCCTTCAGGCCGTACGTTATGAATGAGGAAGCTCGTATTTTGCGCATGGTGCTTCGACCGCAAATCTCACCTGCAAGAAGGTCTATTTGGCCGTGATTGACGTCTCTCTACAGTAGATCACTCGTGGTAGACGTATGTATGGTTGAAAGGTAGAGCGAATACCCATCCCAAACTCAATCAAGAGAATCGTTTCAGTCTGCACCGCTTCGAGCACTCGTCATCGTTCAGAAAGCCTCTTTCGTCAATGTGAAATCAGCCCAAGTCTAGTGGGCTGGTAGCATTCATTATTAGGAAGAGCATAAGTTATACCTGATTTTTCTACGTGCATAAAAATTGGTAAAAGGGTCACATGAATTGCTATTGCTACATACAGTAGCATGCACCTGCATACAGAAACTGTAGCACAGCATGTAGAGATGGTCTGATTGAGGATGTCCTGTGGCAAATGATAGAAAATTCCCGATTGTGGTGGAACAATTCAAGATTTTGACCATCTTTCCTGTATGAAGTAGATCAATATGAGACGTGCAATGTCAAATGCTGTGAATTCTTTTTCCTGAAAAATTCTAGAAAAATTCTGGTGGAACTCGGAGACGACTGCAATTTGAGGCAAACCTTCTTCATTGGTGCAGATAGTGAATGATATCATGTGAACCCCGAGGATGCCCCAAAGCGTTAGTCATCTATTTCAGCCAATTAATCTGTCCAACGAGACATCTTCGTTGTGCGTACGGAGTACAGTGTGCTGTAGATACTACATGCTTTTTAATATTAGACTCGTGAGGCTCAATTCCCCCCGGGGCCATTCAAGGAACGCCAGTCCAATCAGATCTCTATATGGGAGAGTGGGTTGGATTGGCGGGAAGTTCCACTGCTTCTATCTGATTATCCACAGAATGATGACCTCTTGCTTGACAATATGCAATTCCTCGCTAAAATATAAAATCGGCTATCTTTTCCATAATGGTGATCCTGGACATGTGGACCTACAAAGTTGACATTCAATTATAGTCCATTATCTGGAAACATCTTGACCTATTAGACTGTAAACAGTTTTAGAGCGAGTATAAAGGTCGGAATTCAGTCCCAGCTCCAACAGGTAAGTTTCACCAGTATGATTCACTTTAGAACTAAAAAGTCACAAGGTGAGTTCTCTTCGTTTTTGAAATGGAGAAAGTCAGGCTTTCGTCAAAATGTCAAGGGTGCAATCTGTGCCGATATCCCAACCGGAGAGATAGAGCCAAATGCCTCATGCTGTACTATTATATGCTGATTGATATAAAAATAAAGATGGAGCAGTTTCATGCTGCTATCTTGTCCCCTGCGGTTCCTCGGTCGATGTGCATGGCGTTCAGATGCCAAGGTTGCCATAGAAGTCAATGCCATGTTCCAAATTGAACCTGCAGAAAGCTTGTATAGTTCCTATCAGTCTCGATGTTTGAATCCAGCAACTTATTGCGACTATGAATTAGTTTTCAAGAGTTGCTCTTCAAATAGTTCTGGAAATTCTTCCGGGGTTCACTCTAAGACCTCGAGCCCCAAAGAAGAAAGTAGAGGACAGGTGACACGATTGGTAGAGGACTTTGAATCGGATTATCTTCAATTGCCCTCTCTTTAATTGGTTCGTTCGGCGAGGCAAGGAGTAGAAGACGCAGAAGTTGAAGGGATCGTGTAGCTCTTCTCCATTTATGCTCATAACGACCATCATCAACTCTATCTCTGCCTTTTGGCGAAAGCAAATATGAGGATTTCTGGTCTGATGAACAAGTACTGCAATATAGAACTTCCAACTTCCTGAACAGGTATTCCATACAAGTAGGGCGCTTGTGGAATTGAACCTTCAATTCCAGATACTATCGTCGGTGGCCCCACCTACCCACCCGAGTGCTGCCCATAAATATATACTTGTGGACTTTCAGCCTCGACGATGCTATTCATGTTCGACCATCCCAGAAAGTATCTACGATTTCGAACCTATCCCATCAATCTAGCCGGAGAATATCAAAGAGGCAGGAGACTACCTCGATCCGATGGCTTATCGTCACGGTTTCATCAACAGTTGGTAGCGTGCCAGCCGGGAATACTCGGTTTTCATCTATCCCTGGTTAATTAGACTTAAGGTTTGCTTTATTGAATATCTTATATTTTAAATATCATGCCAATTCCTTGTCTCAATTGACATGGAGTTGTTTGTCTTCTAAGCGAAAACAACAAGATCCGGGGTAGTATGACATCATACACGTTGAGTTGCTTGATTTCAGGGCGATTCAATGCAAACGACCCATTTAATGGACTAAAATAATTGCATTTCGTCCAATGAGCTTAGATATCCTTTCCCACCACCGTCAGTATGATGCTTGCGTAATTTAATGGCCGCATTGTGGTATAAATTCAATGCCAATGCCAAGATGATTGTCTAGCCAAGCTTTCTTTCTTTCCAGATCCCCCAGGACGATCACCACTTACCACCTACAATTGCAAAGTTTCGTTGATTTCAGATCGCAAGCATCAAATTTACTTCATCATGTCGGCGTACAAAGAGCACACCCACACTCTTCATAAGTACATCGCCCATTTCCCTTTGAAATGAACCCGCGGCTGACCATCATATCCAGGATGGGCAATTGGATGCCCGCGAATCATGAAGCTCATCGCGAATGGCTAGGAGGAGTAATCAGGGAAACCGATAGCAAAGAGCATGACCTTCATCCCGTGCTTAAAGAGTTCCAAAAGCTCATCGAAACAAACACCAGAGTCTACATGCTCGTGACTGGCATGTTCAAGGAGGTACCCCACAAAAAGCCGTACAGTCATGATCCAACCGGAAACCCAGAGATTCGCGATTATCATCATTTCCTCCGAGTATTAAACCATCTGCTTACAACCGCACCCTCGTGGTCCGACAAATCTCATCGTGTCGGCTTGGTCGGGTTGCCCATCAATGCTGTCCTGGATTGGCCGATGGGTACCCCCAGCGGGTATGCAGCATTCCTTGATCCGGAGATCAATGCCATGCTAAAGAAAGTTCTCAATGCATGGGGTGAATTTTTGAAATCTCCCGAATCAGCGAAGGTTCTGAACTCCTCATCTAACGGTTGGTTTGGCGAGACTGGTCATCGTGATTTGACGGCCGTTGCGAAGATCGGCCCAACGGCTGCCACGAATCTGCAATTCCAAGAGGTGTTCCAGTGCGAACCTTCGGAAACTTACTACGGATTTAAGTCTTGGGACGACTTTTTCACGAGATTGTTTCGTGATGGGATGCGTCCGGTCGCGGAGCCTAATAATGGCAAAGTCATTGCCAATGCGTGCGAATCGAAGCCATATAGGATCGCGCATGATGTTAAAGACCGAGATCAGTTCTGGATTAAGAGTCAACCATACTCGGTACTGGATATGTTAGGCCATGACTCTTTGGCTTCTCAGTTCATTGGCGGTACCGTTTATCAAGCTTTTCTCAGCGCGCTGAGCTACCACCGTTGGCACGCCCCCGTGAGTGGAAAGGTCGTCAAAGCATATGTAGTTGATGGCACTTACTACTCAGAACCACTCTTCGAAGGTGTTGGTAACACCCAGGCACACTCTCAGGATATCGATCTTGAAGGACAAGTTATTTCGCAAGCATATATCACCGCAACGGCCACCCGTGCGCTGATTTTCATTGAGGCGGATGATCCGGCGATTGGACTTATGGCATTTATTGGCGTGGGAATGGCGGAGGTTTCGACCTGTGATATTACTGTTAAGGAGGGTCAGCGAGTAAATAAGGGTGATGAGATTGGCATGTTTCATTTTGGTGGATCGACTCATTGTCTTCTCTTCCGCAAGGGCGTGGATGTGTCTGGATTCCCTGAGCCTGGAAGAGAGGAGAATGTCCCTGTGTGCAGTCATTTGGCCGTGGTATCATGATTGTGATAAAATATCCCTGGATATCTCTTATTTCCAAATATCAAGACAGGAGACAAATATTCTGATATACTAAGAAAGCCAAGCTATATACATGTCTTTTCGATTAGCTTAGTAGTCTTGACTAGTCCACAGTACATTTAAATTCGTATATATTCACTTATCGCAAACCCGGCATGATTGATTTCGATGAAAACCGAATATACCCGTAGTACTATGCTTTAATATCGCTTCGATGCCAATGATGTTGCGAGGGCCAGAAATCTTCCCCATTTCTATCTTTAGGTACAAAGGCAGATATCTTGCCAACCGAAATGATGAAATCTCTACCTGGAGTTTGACCAGGTCATTGTCAATACTTAAGACATCAATCGTGGAGACAATATTCCTCGTCCTAGAAATTTCCATCATGCAATCGTGATGGTCAGTTGCTGGGCCGTGGAAGACTCGATTATGTTCACGAAAGTCTTCAGCGTCCCAGCCACACAGAGAGATCATCAGAAACTCCACTTTGCCTTTTTGATTCTGTAAATCCCCTTTATTCTCTGTGTCATGATTTGATATGCTGGTGGGCGTTGTCCCCCCAAATGTACAGGATTTTCTATGAGGGTCCAGCATGGGAAGTACTTGATACCGAGATCGATGTCAAATGATAGATAAAAACTCTCATTGTACAGCCTCTATTCCAAGAAGATCAAGAGTATCTGCGACCCCTCTTGAGTTCACGTTGCGCTTCACGACGAAGACACTCATGCTTGAAATTCTCAGTCTCCTTCCGCTTCTCATTCGCTTCTTTCCATTCACCATACGCGCCTTTGATACCCAGCGCAGCAAGACCGATACTCGCCGCATCAATCGTGTTAGCTTTAATTCTCTCCTTGCGCGCCTCCTCAGCCGTGATTTCGCCATCTTCCAGCTGAGCCATGCGTTGCTTGCGTTTATTAACTGATTCGTAGACTTTGTGAGCGGCGTGAACGGTTGCTGCGGTTGCGAGTCCGGAGGTTAACAGTAGGTCGCGCTTCATTTTCTTTTCCTTTTCCCTTTCCTCTGAGCTAACACCTAAATCCGAGTCGCTCTCGGAATTAGACCAGTTTTCATGTCGGTTGTAATCAGGGTAATCACGGTATGTGTTTAAAGAACGTGGTCGGGCTACTTCTCGAGAGCCTTGTTGTTGTCTGTAATCATCGTGATAGTTATTTTCCATGTCTGAGTCTGAATACCCGTCAGAACTATAATCCCAATTTTGACCGCGACCGCGACTCGGATAGTTATCCCAGTAACTGGATTGTCCGTCTCTGTCACTGTATCGAGGAGATCTCTGATCATCGCTGTATTCATAGTCTGGAGACACCCTTCCATGACGCCAGTCATCCGAGACACTCTGACTGCGCTTCGATCTATAACGAACATCATTGTTGTAATCTCGTGCCACAGATTGCGAACGACCATATCGATCATAAAGTTCCTTTCCCGCGAAAGCCACCGCACCAGCTGCAGCAACCTTCTTGAGATTGCTCGATGTACGACTTCCGCCCACTTTGCGCTGAAACTCGGCTCTCTCCTCGCGGGTCGGTTTACCCTCATTGAAACCCCGAAGCGTAGTATCCATGATATGGTGATGCTGAGGTTTTCCTGGGTCCTTGTTGAGTAATCCATTTGTGACAGCTGTCGTTAGAACATGCTTCCCCTTATCTCCCTTCCATTCTCCGGGTTCCTTGCGCGCTCGAAAGGCCTCTGCAGCACCGGCTGCTACGAGGGGGAGGGCAGCATGCATTAAAAGTTGTCCGCCCTTGTCGCGTAAGAAGCTGCTTTGACCTTGATCCCCTTGATCACGACTATTTTCATTGGAACTTTGATCATCGGAGCCATGATCACGGCTACGACGCTGATCCTCGTAATCATTGCGTCTCGAGGCTTCGCTTGTGGATTGGTGACGATTCTGATCGCGGGATGAGCGGCTGGGTCTTGATGAGTAACCGCTTGCACGGTCAGAATCTGCCATTTTCGAGGTTAGTAGAGTCTATGAGTCTTGGGTAAAGCATACTTACCTTTGTATGGGCGGGTTGGATTCCTTTGGGAGCGTTGATGATAGGACGGGTCCCCACTAATCGAGGATGCTCGACGTCGAAATTCGTGACGTGGACGGCGTGATTGTCGTGAGCCATAGTCGCGTCGTTCTTCGTATCTCCGATTATCTGGGTGTTCATCATAATAATCTGCAGCATACCCGCGGTTTCGACCACGGCCTTCGCTATATCGACGGTCACTGCGGGACGACATTACGTTTCAACGGAGGCGGGAGATATAGTTCGTAAAAAGGGTTCCACAGAAGGCGAATTTTCGGATATACTTCAAGATGGTACAAAGTTAGAGCATGTACCCTGGTAGTAGACGTACATAGTCTTCAAATTTAGATTAATTTGGGGTCCAGAGTCTGCAGGGATCAGATGAATAGAACATAAGTCCCGATCAAAAGGACGGGATTAATTTATATCAGAAATTAAGGCTGAATATGACGTCGTGCTAGCCCACATAGTGTGGAGGGGCTATTGCTTATTCCAAGGTTGACATCTGTTGTGGTGCTTAGCGTGTGCTTGTGTCTGGTGCACGATCCTGTCGATTTCATTTAAAACAACGTCATTCTGCATTGAAGGATCATCTGTATCACCCAACCTCGTCATATCTGCCCTATATCATAAAATTCGTTCCTAGGCTAAAGTCCTTCGATTATCCCTGCACTGACTAGTTATGACCTTGGATCTATTGACAACTGGTCTATAAGCAGTACCTACTGTTTATAGGTATGTGTACTGGGCTGGGAGTGAGGCCCTGGCCGTACGCTACTCTGCATGGGTGCTCGGTTAGCAAAAGCTCACGGTAGCAAGGAGCAGATAACAATCAGCTATAATGCAGCGTCATAAACAGACAGAAAACAAGGAATAAATGATAAATGTTGGAAAATGTACTGACGCCTTTGCAAGATTCACCTTATTAATCCATTAATACGGTGAATCACAGATGAATCTGATATGTAAACATGACTCCCAGTGTCATAATTCTATATTTCGTTGTAGCCCTCCAAACGTATCGTGAGGGCCCGCACTCTGACACGCGACAGAGGGCCGTTACAGACTTATGAAACCACTCGGGCACTACTATTTATGCTAATTAAAGTGCCAGCACTCAGTAAAGAGACGAGGAATGACTATGCTACGTAGTGCCTGCTGACCTGACCCCACCTCGCTGACAGTGGCAAATCAACTGCCGAAGAGCTAATGAAGATTCTTTTCGGGGATTTTTGAAACTCAAGTTTCCTGTCACACGATTGGTTGAAAGCCAATCTCCGTTTGTTTTGGCTAACATGAGTATTACCTATCGATTAATTAAGAAAAGTACTGTACTGAGAGGATGCTAGTCTACTTGTCTACTTGCAGCTCTGGGGTTCTGGTGATTCATGGATGGTAGAATTGAACGAAAGCAAACTTGAACAGATGGCAGACTTCGGATTTGCTGGTAAAGAATATTGTAGTGGTATAGATGATAGCCAGATATAGTATTTACATGCAGATAGTTTTGCTAAAAGTACAGATTATAAAATGCAAGATCTATGATAATTCACGAAGAACAGCTGAAAACGCCTCCCACGGCTCCGTCTCTGTATTTATTCCGCTGCAGGATTGGTTAGAAATCTTTCTTTTGATAATCAAAGAATTTGGGTAGGCGAGATGCAAACTTACAATATCAACCACACAGGAGTAGATACCAGCAACCAGAGTCACGAGTCCGATCAGAAAGACAAGGATATTCAAGGCACCCAGTGCCAGGTTCTTTGGAGTGAAGATGCTACCCTTCCTGATGAGGAAGAACCACATCAAGGCAGGGAAATAAAAGGTAAAGCCGGACAAGAAAAGGGCTGACATAAGCGAGAGCAAGTCATCGAAGAATGGAATGACCTCCGCAATGATAAACGCAATGATCACAGCGATAGTGATGGTAGTCAGCCAAGTAGCCCATCCGGCGGGTGTGTTGACAAATCGAATGTAGGAGTTCTTGAAAATGCGTCCATGAATCATGCGACCGAATACGACAGCATTGATAGAGCCACTGATGAAGATAACAGGAAGGGCGATGCCGAAGACTACTCTGCTAAGAGTCTTGCCAGCAGAGAGAAGGGCGGGACTTTGAACATCTTGTCCGACGAAGGCGTAGATCAGAGCACCGGTGCAGGTGTAAATGACCATCTCGATAGCTCCCAGTGTGCAGACAGACTTGGTGAAGTCCTTTGGAGTGTGCATCTCATCCATGAAGGAGATTTGACAAATGGTAATTGTGTAGGCGAAAATGATATTCGTCACGGAGATAAACGTCTCGGCGAAGGTGATGTTCTCCTTGGGCCAGGCTGACCAATTCACGTTTGACAGTCCAGTTGAATTCGTGGCTTCAACACCAGTGCCGATGATGGTGATTCCAACAGCGATGACAATAGAAGCGAAATCGATATAACCGAGAATTGCCATCTCTGTGAAGCTAGGCGGAATAGCTAGGAGAAGAAGAATAATGGCAGAGACCACAGCAAACACAACCGAGCAGACATTTGAATCAGAGATGGTTGATAGAGCAATTGAGCCAGTCAGACAGTGTGATCCGATCAAGAATAGCAGCTGCAGACTAAGCATCACGGTCACCAATTCATATCCAAATCGACCACACCCAAACTTGTTGAAGAGCACATAGCCCGCATCGGCAAAATTGGCAATTTGAGGGTGTGCAACCTTGACTTGACCAACAACATAACTCGTGTAAATCGCGATGAGGCCAATACCAATACAACAGATGACACCAGCGACCATTCCCAGTGTGGCGAACGTAGATGGAATAGACAGTGTACCCAACGCGATAGCTTCCGTAATCAAGACCACTGTCAGTCGTTTCCACCCCAAACGGCTAAACTTCTGAATTCCATGCTCGTGTATTTGCAACTCCCTCGCACTCATATTATCTGACAAAACTCCGTCATTTTGCGCCTCAGCCGAAAAGTCCTTCTTGGCATCCATGCCGCGATGCTCCATTATTAGCGACGAGAAGGATCAAAACAATTTCGAAAAGAAAGAATGCAAGATGCGAGAGGGAAGAAGTTGTTTTTGTTTTGAAAAACGCTGATCAATGATATAATGAGAAGAAAAAAAGAAGCTCGAAAGTTTTTGTGTCATTCGAAGAACCTTCTAAATGGAGCTTCTTTTTCGATGAAAAATCACCTCCGATATCGCGCCGATGACCTGATTAGGACTAGTGCTTCTCCACACTCCGCCGGAATCGGAAGGTAATTTGCAGGTCGTCGCCACGCGCAGAAATTGCTGATTGGTTGAAATATTGAAATATTCAGATTTATTTCAGATTTATTGAGGAAGAATATATTGTATAGACAGAGCTAAAGATGTAGAATTTATCTAGAATTTTTAGATATGTTAGAAGAGGGATTCCACGTGGTACGATTGGGGTCCCACTCGGCGAATTCAAGGTTGCATCACAACAAGCGGAGTAATTGTAGGAAGAAGATCTTTGGAGTTAGTTTGATTATATCTGCTTTGTTGAGTCATGAACAATGCGGAGTAAATTCGATCCAGAATAAATGCCTAGTTGCGTATGTGTGTATACAATTGACTCAGTCACCAAACTTCGATCTGCTTATGTTGAGAATGATACTCCTGATATAGTTCGTATCTTTCATAGTATGAAACTACCCGAAGAGAAACCCTTGAAGGTGGTTAAACAATGTACGGACAACGTAGTATTCGCTATATTCCTCACGGAGCCCTCCGGACTCCGTAAATATACCACTTCCTCTTGATATATACAATGCGAGCGCTCTGCACATGCCATGGCATCCACCGCGCCGAGACTGGACTTCATCGATGCCAAATGGGGCTGTTTTAATGGGCCCGGAGCCTGGTTGAAACTCCGAGCCCCCACATCAATTTCTCCACGTAATAGTTAAATAATATTCCCACTTCTCCTGACTCATAGGAATTTTGAAAGAGGAGTTGTGTCCTCCGTACTCACTGTGAAGTTCCACCCGCCAAGAATGACAGTGTGCGGAGTGCTGGTGTTGGAGTTTCTGGTGTTGCGATGTCTTTTGCCACCTTGTCAAAGCCGAGGTTCAGTCTAGACCCAATGCTTATGTATAAGTCTCGTGCGGCTATAGCAGCTTTAGTATGTATGGACATGCAAAGTCGGGAAATTTGATCAGTAGTCTTGAATTGGCCAGATATTTGCCCCCGACGAGCAGGGAAATCGTCCTGACGGATTACACGTGATGATCGTTAAGAGGGAGCCCTTAATTCATTTCTAATATGGTCTAGAACGATGTTATGATTCCAGTCCGAGCTATACATGCTGGAAGCTCATAGTAAGGACTTTGTAAGGAGACCTAGTAGGTCTCCTTACTAAATTATAGACCACCCTAATCCTGAACCATCGCATCAGGGGTATCTGTTCCGAATCTCCTTTATTATAAGCCTAACATGGGATACATTATAAAAACAAAGTATTGCTTGGTTGATGATCACTCGTGTTATTGTGTCTGGACCGATCAGTTCGACAAGTATATATAATTCGAGCACCTGTGTTATCTTGTCCAGAGATAACTATATGTAGTCATACCTATGATTAAGTAGCATGTTGAGGATGTCTGGTTCAACTTGAAGCCCACGGCGTTTCTGCATAAAAGTGCTGGGAAAAGCTTGGATGTATCTCATGTACTGGAGGATAATATCGTCCTAGATTTTGAATTATACCAATACGTATATGGCATCCCTGCAGATGATCTAGCGATTATTTGCTCTCAACCCTGAAAGTTCTTGGTGCCCTACCTAGTGTAACGGGATTGGATGCTCGATGCAGCACGGTCGGTACGTGCAGGTCGAATGGGGCAGAGGGATGAGGGTAAAAAACACCCCAACTAGGGCTAACTGCTTCCACTCTTTCGAATAGGCTGGAACTCGTGTAATTGATCTCTGAGTGTTGCTAAAGATGCTATCTAAATGAATGTATATAAGGCGCCCTTTCAAATTAGGCCAACTTCCTTACATATATGCTGGTGGGCAGGCCGATACTCCCCACTACACTAGGTAGATATCACCCCTCAAATGGCGATCCCAACAGTTCTATGGACTCTAAGACGGGCGTCTCTATCATGCTAATCAATTCTGCAATCATTGGAAAGTGCCCTCGATTGACGCAATAAGATCTGGGTGCAAACCGTGGGGTGCAGAAAGTTGGTGCCAAGGGGTAAAGAGACCGCGATCGCCCTTCACTCCACCAACTACTGTCAGTAGGTCATCACGCGTCGATAAAAATGCCCCACTACATGATAATGCTTGCAAATAAGGCTCGTCGATAGGATAATAGAGTCTTGATTAGAGGTAGCCAACCGATAATTCGAGCTTCAGTCTATGCAAGGCTAACCCAAAACCGTCATGATTGACAAGCTGAACACGAACCGTGACGGTCAATGCTTTACCTACAAAAAGCGATTGATCAAGCTGCGCCTTGCGATCAAAATGTTTCAATTCTTTATTGCTTTCGGTAGTGGTGAAAATGCCTCAGTCAAAGCAGATTCAGATCGTTTTGTGTTTCGATGGAACGGGGAACACATTTCGGGCTGATGGTACGGAAACTAATATCCTGAAGATCTGCCGGATGCTGCAGAGAACGGATGAGCAGTGTAGGTTTGCTTATTTTTGCCTTGTTTCCCGTACGGAAGAGAGTCTATCCTAACAAATAAGCAGTGGTTTATTATCAGCGTATGACATGACGATTTCTCAATACTTTCCATGTGTACGATTCTCCAAGAACTAACACTTCTCAGCGGGCATTGGGACTGAAATCACGCCGGGATCCTTGGCCGCCACAACATTGAAAAAGGGAAGCCATCTGGGGAAAAGCAAAACAATCAGCCAAGCTCTTGGTGAATCTTTTGACCAGCATGTATTGGGCGGATACAGATTCTTGATGCGACATTACCGGACAGATGGAAATATCTACATTTTTGGCTTCTCCCGGGGAGCGTATACAGCTCGTTTTCTCGCAGAGATGCTTGACTATGCGGGACTACTTGGTCCAGACAACGAGGAGATGATCCCATTCATCTGGGAAGCATTTTCTCAGTGGAAGTTGACTCGTTATGAAGGAACCAGCAAGAGGAAAAGCGCCACTGAGTTCCTGAAAAACTGTCGAGAGACACTATGTCGACCAGTCTCCAGGGTGAAGTTCCTGGGTCTATTCGATACCGTCAACAGCATTGCCGATTTTGAGATCAACAACGATACAATGCCAACAGCACGGGTGATTAGACATGCAGTGAGCATCGACGAACGCAGAGTCAAGTTTCAGCCAGTATTGCTGGATACAGGCACGAAGACGCAAAAGAGAATAGGCAGTCAAAGCACTACATACAAAGAGCGACTTGATCCCGTTAAAACTGAGCCCCTAGTCGTACCCGGCGTTCCGCAGTGCGTGGACGAATCTCACGACGGAGACATCGAAAAAAACGAAGCAGGTTCTATTCGTCTACCCGAGGAAAAGAAGAAAGACTTGGATGACGAAGAACAAGATCTTCAAGAGATTTGGTTTCCGGGAGGTCATGCAGATATCGGTGGTGGATTCCAGCGGGAAGCTAATGAGGAATCCCAGCTTAGCCATGTCCCTCTCGTTTGGATGGTTCAGGAAGCCCAGCGTGCGGGAATCGAATTCGATCAAGAGAAGCTGTATAGATACAAATGTTTGGAAAAGTGGGAACAGGATCCATCAGCAAGTACCCACTTCCACGAAGCGATTCGGCAATCTAGTACGGAAGGACTCTTGCATGATCGTATTGATTTCGGCGAAGGGGTATCACCTATTTCTGTCTTGGCTTGGAGAATCATGGAGTATCTTCCCATACGTCGGTCTGATATGCAACCGGATGGCACGTGGAAACTGGTGCATTGGCCGCTACATCTTGGGAGAGCACGGAGTATCCCATCTAATGCGGTGATACATGGTTCTGCTATTCGTCGGTTGCAGTCGAATTCGGAGTATCGGCCAGCGAATATGATTATCGGCGGTGGTGGAAGAAGTACGAAGGAAGTTCCGGCTGAACATGGGATTGGCCAGTGGGAGATTCATTGTTGCGAAGGAGATCCTGCGCGCGAGACATATATCCGGAAAGGTTGTAAAGAGCAACATTAATTAGTTTTCGAATGAATAGTTCTCTAAATTGTTGAGTGGAAGATACCTCGGAGGAGGATAATGGAGAAGATTCGAGTTGATTACGAAGGCATTTGTTGTAAAGCTTTTTATTCTTAGCACCACTGATTCATTAACCCCCCACTATCACTGTAATAAAGTTCATTGCTACACTCAAAGGCCTTTGAACTACAATGGTCATTGTTACTAATACTCATTGATTTTAATCGGAGTAATCTCCGAACTTTTACTGGTGAATAATATAAAAAAGGAAAGTACCTCCCCAATCTAAGGGACTTTAATATACTATAAACTGGTGTTTTTGTGTCAATATTATTAAGTATCAAATTTTCAATTATACCTCAGTGAAAAATATTCATTCTTTGGACCCAGCCAAACTTATACTAACATCGATATGAGATACAGATGCCTTATGAAACCGTGTCACGCAGGCCTGAGCCCATGAAGGGCCAATGGTCTCGCAAAAAGCCAGGGACAAACACATGGGAGGTCTACGTCGAAGCAGGTCGCAACATTCAACATTGGATTGACGACTCGAATGAGCCAGGATGTAATGTATCGCTCACAACCATAACACTAGAAAGTCTTCGCCAACAAGGCTGGTCAGTCCGGCAGAGTCTGGGATCCTTCCCTGAAGGATGTGATCGTGACGCAGCTAACCTTGGAATCCCATACATCGGGACTGAGCGGCGTAACCCCGATAAAGCATCTCTGACAACATGGCTGGTCTTCACGCAGAGAACCGATATACATGCGAGTCATCGCTGGGCGGGAAGAATTGCAAAGGGCGTGATTTTTGTAACGAACATGGAGCGAACCCTTGGAGCTCCTCCTCCATACACTTCGCAGCTTATCAAGGCCGTTTATGAGGATGAGTTTCCCCTTAAAACACTCCGTCATATTTTCTTTAATGTTGTGGTTAACGAGGATACTAGGTACTTGATTAAGGAACTTCTCTATACAGATGATCGGGGACTTGCATGGCCCGACAGGACCCGGCGAAACTGGGAAATTTCGACGCCAGTGTATCAGGCTCTGCTCGGATCGCGGATTGGGAGAATTGCAGGCTATTTTGTATTGGGTGCGTTTCCCAGGGGCACACGACGGATATCGCAGATTGTTTCTTGGGCGGGGATCCTCGATACTATCACTCTGCGATTTGACCTTGAGGATATTGATACTTGATATATCGTAGATCTACGAAATTAAGTTCAGTTTTGAGTCTTTGAACTTCGCTTAGAACCAACTTGCCACGAACTGCTCAAGTTCGATCAGTACTATTTCAACCTATGCAATCTCGTTTTTGCCTCGTAGGAATATTTATCACGCCGAGTGACATGCTACTTGAGTAATTTCCATAAATCAATAACGACATGAGTTTCACATGAGTTTCTTCCTGGGTAAATAGCATATTCGTATAGCATTAAATATCAATCGCCCGATTGCCACGCATTGAATCGTTCGCAGCAATCACAATAGCAAGAGATCGAATGGCATCTTCCATATGCTGGGACAAATCCAGATCGTTTAGGATAGAATAAAGCAGGAACTGCTGTTCACGAGCACAAAGCCCATTATGATCCGGTTCATCCTCCATTGACAAGATGTCATCACACGGCTGGCCATTTTTCATTGTACTAACCCGCAACTTCGATGTCTTTGTATGGCTGTTCACGTCAGCTGAGCTGCCTGTAGCTGTTGTCTTTGTCTCATCCATAACGATCGAGACGGACCCCTTTGGACCCATTACGTCTTTGACAAAGTATGCAGTTTCGGAAATCATCGGACCCCAACCAGCCTCGTACCAACCAACTGAACCATCCTCAAAAAGTACCTGGAGATGTCCATAGTTAACCTGATCATCGGCCGGGATCTCATCGCTAAGAGAAATCCCCATACCACGAACCTGTATTGGCTTGCTATCGGTTATTTGTAGCATGACATCCACGTAGTGCACTCCGCAATCAACTACGGGGTTCTTCGTGTCTTGAAGGAGGCGCTTGTGGATATTCCACGCATCGCCAGTGGATCGTTGATTCAGGTTCATTCGCATCACAAAGGGAGGACCGAGTTGTCGGGCGTGGTTGATGAATTCCACCCAGCTGGGATGGTGTCGAAGGATGTATCCGATCACCAACTTTCGATTCGTGCGACATGCTGTATTGACGACTTTCTCTGCTTCTGCGATGGTGGTGGCCAACGGCTTTTCCACGAAGACATGGGCGCCGGCCTCCATGGCTGCCACTGCATATTCGGCATGAGTCGCTGTATGTGTACAGATAGAAACAACATCTGGCTTCAGCGATAATGCGTCTTGGAAATGAGAAATGGTTGAATAACCCCTCAACTCGGTCGGTAGATGCCTAATCGTGCTTCTATTCACGAGACCGATAATTTCGAAGCCAGGGTTATGATGGTAAGCCAGAGCATGGCTGATACCCATCTGGCCAACGCCAACAACTGCAACTTTCAGGGGTTTGCGATTGTCCATTTCAGAATTGGGCTTCCAATTATTGGTATTTTGTTGCCTAAAGCCATGGTGAGTCTGCAATTGTTTGCCAAATCCCCGCAGAATACAGCCCCTTGCCTGAGAAGGCTAGTCATCTGGGGCAATTCGGCCCCCTCGGAGTACTCCACTCCAACCAGCAACGGCTTAGTAGAGCTAAATTCGATACGGGCATTCTATACTCTGCAGTGCCTGATCATGGCCGACATCTCAAGGTGTGCTATGGATTCGGCCTTAAGGAGTAGATGGTGGTTTGAAAGATCTCAAAATTGAGACGGTCGCATCCCGAAACTTGAGTCAACATGCTAAATCCAATATACGAAACATTGGCAAAACACATGGAAGAAACGCATGTCCTAGTTTGAATATGAGCAGTCTATTGCAGTACTGGGTGATAGTCTTCGAATAAGGAAAATGCTGGCTGCATATACCTAGTATATGGTGAAATTGGGATCGTTGATAGCAGGCGAGGGACAACGCTTGGAATATAACGAAAGGGACTCCACGTCTTGCAAAAAGAAGGTAAAAGAGTGGATACGCCATTCACAGACTTTCTATTGAGTGATGAGCCGCGGTCAAACATGCCCTGGTCACAAATCGGCTCTGCAAAAGAACAAAGTTCGCCGATCTCTCCTTGTTTGGATACTGAAGATCTCCAAAGCGTCTTATTGTAAGACCCGCATCTCCTCAAAGCCTGAAATGAACTGAAGAATGGCTCCGCTGAGTTTGAGATCTTCACCCTTGGCGACAAACTTCAAAATGACCCCTGATTCCCCATGAATGAGAATCGCAATGTGAATCTATCAAATCTTTTTCATCTTCATGCCATCATGGCCGTTGAGGAGCGCTCGGGGGAGCTCCCCCATGATGTATATCCCTTACATTCTTTGGACGATAGCAAAGTAAATCACTGCTTTGTGAACTGGATGATGCGATTTAATGACGTACTTGATGCGGAGATATTGAATGAAGCTTTATCAAGGCTTCTCAGAATTGGAGACTGGAAAAAGCTGGGTGGACGTTTAAGATATAAGGTATGTTCATTGCAAAAGCTGCGAGAATACTCACTGGCAACAGAGGGACTGATTTATTCCTGGCAGGAAAATGGAAGACTAGAGATCCATGTCCCAAGATCTACGGGACTCGAGCACAAAACTGTATTCTTTACTCAAGCCTCGCATGATATGAAATTGGAAGATCATCCAATTGCCAGAAATCTACCAAAGGAGACAGATGGTCCATCAGTACAGAACATCACCACAGACACACGACCATTGATCGCGCGACCTAATTTTCCATCCTTTGAGGATATGATACACCAAAATGAACCCATCATTTCTTTGCATATTACGACATTCACGGACTCGACAACGATCGCATTAACATGGCCTCATTGTTTAATGGATGCTATAGGCGCTCATGCGTTATTGGCAGGCTGGTCTTCTGTCCTTGCTGGTCGTGAAGATGAAGTCCCCGATGTTCTAGGTGCTCGTGAAGATATCTGTCGACATCCATTGATCACAGGTTCCGATGACTCACCAGAGGAGTTGAAGATGGAGAATAAGCGTCTGAAGGGACCGGGAGTCATGATGTTCATGCTTCGTTTCTATTGGGACAAGTTATGGAATTCTAAACGAGAGCGCCGCGTGATTTATCTCCCAAAGAATGCATTTGACAAATTGAAAGAGAAGGCTCTTCGAGAGGTCGTCGATACAACTCCTGATACAGAGAAGCCTTCATTCGTCAGCGATAGCGATATCTTAACAGCATGGGTGGCTAAGGCATTCACGGAATCCGAGCCCAACGAAAGACCTGTGACAATTTTGAACCTGACGAATGCTCGATACAGAATTCCACTTCTTGCAAAATCGGCCGGGGTATTCATTCAGAATATGGTATTAGGAACCTATACTTTCTTATCCGGTAAAGCTGGGTCTGAAACCGTCGGGTCTATCGCTCTACAGCATCGAGAACATCTCACAGAACAAGGCACCGAGAGTCAAGCCCTTACTTTGCTGCGAGAAATTTTTCACGACAAGGACGAGGGCAAGGAATCACTACTTCTATTTGGCAATTCGAACATGATACCTATAATTTTCAATAACCTGTTAAAAGCAAAGTTGATGGAAACTTTGGACCTGTCACCAGCCGTTGTGAAGCAGGGTGATGTTGGAGAAAGTAGAAAGAATCCACCAGGGAGAATGGTCAACTACTACAACGAGGCAATTGGCCCTACATATGTCGGTTTCAATATATTTAATATGCTCGGCCAAGACTTCGCGGGAAATTATTGGCTCATGGGGACCCTGCTGCCTCGAGCCTGGGCCAAGCTAGATGAAGCGCTGAAGGCGATCTGAGTGAGCCACAGCAGCTGTGGTCTTTGGGCCCCTCAGGTCGATTGAATTGTTATTCTTGCATATACGGAGTTTCGGGGAAAGGGTGGCTCTTGGATTGAACTGTATCTGGGATGGGATGTACTATATGATCATTCAGCTTGTTAGGGCAACATGCATTTTTGACGCTAATCATAGAGTGTTACGGCTTTGAATTATTTTTAGATAACATGAAGGTTGATCAACTTAACCAGCAAAAACTATCATCTTCAAAGAATACATATTGCTGTAGTTCTAGCGTACGCCAAAATCTCATTGCGTATGAATATCTTCAAGATATTTTCATTCGCCATCTAATAGCAATGTCGGCGGCAATATAAGGAACATGATTATATTACGTAGATACGAATTCTCCGATCAAAGGCTCTGCTCGAAGTATTACACAAAGCAATCATGATTACTACTAGTAGTAACTTGGAAGGTTTAGTCAAGAATCAGCCGCTTAGCTGGGCTCTGCACAGGTTATCACAAATTTACCATGCCCTGAAATAGTTAAATTGAAAAAAAAAGAAATGTCATGAATACTGTCCTCCTCAGTCCTGGAATGAGTTCCATATAGCATCTAGCTCGCTGATCTGATTTTTCCGCGCTATTTTTGCCGGCCTCTCTCCCGCAGTTTTCTCCTCATTGTCCTCATCAACCAAGTCAATAATGACCCTGATTGGAGCAGTATGTAGTAAGGACGGCGGATATTTAGGCTTTCTCGATTTCGACGCAGAATGTAACCTGGTCTTTCCATATGGTAGAGACACTCTGCTGCTTACGTAGTGATATCTTGTTTGGATCCAATCGAGGAATTGTACGACGTAAGTGGTACCGTTCGAGCATATGAATTTCTGTGGGCAATTGGCGACCTCACTGAGCGAGATAACATATTTTATGTCGAGGCAGCTGCTCGGCCAACTATAAATCCCTTGTGCATCTTGGGGGCCTGAATAGTTAGTTCAAGGAGCATTTAAAATCCTGAGATAGATAAACCCATTCCCCAAAGAACGACCATGTGCAGCGTATCGGAAATGAAGCCCTTCCCTCAAAAATGTTGTGCCAATTGAAGATTGGACTTCCGTGCCAGCCAGTGATTGTTTGAGGCTTGAGCCCAGCTGCATACATCTTCCCAGCCCTCCGGAACTGGTGTCCCCTGTCAGGAGCCCCTTGTAAGAAGCGGAATTTAAGGAGGCTGGTTCCATCAGGGCGTGCTGGAGTAGGCAAAGGCTTGCTTCTGCTAGACATGAACAATCGTGAATTGAAATAATTTATGACAATATCATTGATGAATTCTAGCTTGTCATTAATATAATAGAAGGATTATTTACTAGTACTTCTAGGCCAATTTGTATGTCGAATTTAAAGCATTATTTTTTATTGCTATCCGCGAATACCCCCACGCGCCTCTCACGCCGTATATTACCCATGACTCTCGTTAAAAAGATAGATCTGAATTTTTACCGCAGGGCCTGAAAGGGTGATAATTGAACCTTTTAAGGAGCACCATTTCACGTGAAATATGAGTGTCCCATCAAGCTGATCCGCCTGTGCTTCGTGGAGGTCTGGCTGCCACCGTTCCGAATGGCGATTGTCCATTAGTTCCGCCTCTGACCCTTTGACGGTCCTCGTTTGATACGAAAGAGCCGTCTTTGTTTGGAGACATGATCCGGAACATCAAAGCCGTTCCTCCAATCACTCCCACAATACTAAGAACTGGTGCGGCGTATCGATTCCTCGAAGCATTGTCAGCCGGGGTAACATCTAGACCGCTGCTCCTACAAGGAAAACGAGAGTCTATGATAGGTATCACATAAATGTTTCTATTTGTGTCAATTACTTTGTTTCATTGAAATGCGCTGATGGCAAACAAGTCCGTCGTTTGGATAATGTCGTCTATCACTCCAAGGGGTTATTGATAACTGACGTCGGCGAAAATATCAAGTGACATCATTGACTTTCGCATCCACACAAATACATACATTGCTGTTTAGATGATAGTAAATATACAGGAAGATTGGTTTGGCAAAGAATTTACTGCCTTGGTCCAACTTTTTCGGTGTCAAGTCTCAAACATAGGGATAATAGGCAATGTTCGCAGCCCAGTATACTCTACTATTGTTTGCTCTGTTGGAAATTTGAGAATAGCAAAAGGTAAGAGTCCAAAATATGGTCAAGTAATTCAGTGTCAAATTTCAAAAAATTTCGAGGTGGCTATGATCAATCCATTGATCGCCTGGTCTCTATGGGCATAGATGGATCTTGTGAAGAGGCTACATCAGCGTATAATCTTCAATGCCTGGCTAGTACGGCCCATAACATTATAATTCCTTCATATACCTAGATTGCAACCCCTATGCCAAAACTTTGTCAAATGACTCGCGAACCTCGCCATAGAATTGTTGATCGACAAGCAGTTTCCAGCCCGTCATTGCCATTCCTTTGCCAGCAGTCACCGATCTTTCATGAGCCTCATCTGTCCCCGCAGCCGCAGTGAACTGTCGCGTGTGATTATGGGCCCCATCATTGACAGGGATGCCAATTAGAGCATGAAGAGCTGGAACGACCTGGGAGACATTCCCTTGATCAGTCGAGCCCGGCATGAGTGTCTTATCATTAGACGCCACATTGACTCCAAAGTCACTCATACATTCCTGAAAGCCGTCACACAGCGGAGGAATGACCACAAGATCCGCATACATTTGTGTCTCTTCGAGTTGGACTTTACATCCAGTTGCAAGGGCACCTGCATCAAGACATCTGCGAACACGCTCGCCCAGTGCGCGTGCGCCTCTCTCAGTGCCGCTCCGGATCGTATACTTTGTTCGCGTGAATTCTGGAATTGCATTGGTTACGGTTGGTGCTTGCATGATTGCACCGTGAATTCTCTCGTTGGGACCAATTTGCTGGCGCAACATCGAGATGTTGTTATAAGCCGAGACCAAGGCGTCGAGGGCATTGACACCTTCCCATGGGCTCGCAGCTGCATGGGCACTGACTCCATGGTAGGCTGCAGTGATGTCGTAACAAGCTATGGTAGATCGGCCGCCGATTCCTTGGACCTTTTCGTCGGAAAATTCTTCCTCGGACATGGGGTGCCTGGTAGTCCATTAGTTGAAGATGCCGATGAGACGAGGACTGCGGAGAACTCACATCATCAATGATACGTCGACACTTTTGTAAGCACCTGCATTGATAAGATCTACCTTGCCACCTCCATCTTCTTCGGCGGGTGTTCCGAGAAGTTGTACTTGGCCAGGAAGACCGAACTTGCGAATGGCGAATGCGAGGGCCATAAATCCAGTAATACTTGCGGTGGCAATGAGATTGTGTCCACAGGCATGCCCAATTCCAGGTAGAGCATCATATTCGGCGTTGAAGTTGACACAGCGCCCAGAGTTGTCACCAACGACAGCTTCAAAAGCAGTCTTGAGCCCGTATGCATGTCGTTTCGCTTGAATATTATGCGCAGTGAGGAATTCACAAATCACATCATGAGCATGATGTTCCTCGTAAGCCAGTTCTGGAGTTTCATGAATCTGTGATGCAGGAGATGTTAGCAACACTGAAGATCTGGGGAGTCGGACTATATTTTGATACCGACCTTCCGGTTCAATTCCCGCAATGGTTGAGCCAATTCATCGATGTATTTAGTAATGGCCGTTTGGACCTCGGTTTTAGAAGGGGAATACATGGCGGACTTTTCTCCTTTTTGCGTACTATTCATTTGAGATAAGGAAAGTAATTTGGGCGCTTCATTGGTGCCCACGGCCCTTTTTATGCATGATCAATGGCGGAAATCTCCGCGATAAGGCCGTATTGAATGCCGGCTAGTTGTCGGTTGATTTTAAGTGGCTTGTTGGGCGCAAATAGTAATGATTGGAGAGAAGAACGAGGAGAGATCCACCCCCGCATACACTTACCAAGTATACTCAAGTATAAATTGAGCAGAATTACTGGGTATTCCACTCATACAATTGCTCAACATTATTGAACTTCATTTGGAAACATTATGACTATTCCAACCTGGCAGGAAAAGGCCGCTGTCAAGCGCTCTGAAATGGCCGCTAAGATCCCTCAGGAATGGCTATTGCCAACTGAGTTTCTGAAGGAAGCAACTGGCGATGCCAATGTTCTAGATATACCTGCAAGATGCGGTATATTGATTCAGTCCGAGATTGAAATTACTGAAATTCAAGATGCAACAACTTTACGAAATAAGCTTGCTGCACAGGAACTGAGCGCTGTTGAAGTTGCTACTGCATTTTGTAAACGAGCCGCTATTGCTCAGCAACTCACTTTTTGTCTGACAGAAACTATGTTTCCAGAGGCACTTGAGCGTGCGAAAATGCTTGATGAGCATCTGGAATTGACCGGAAAGCCTTATGGTCCCCTACACGGTGTACCCATCAGTATCAAGGACTCGTTAAATGTCGAAGGAGTCCATTCTACGTTAGGGATTGTTTCCTTCTTGGATCATCCCACGGCCAGCCAGAACTCTCCCCTTGTTGATGTTCTTCTGGATGCAGGGGCTATCTTGTACGTCAAGACGAATATACCACAGACTATGATGACGGCAGATTCGCACAACAACGTGTTCGGCCGCGTACTCAATCCGCATCGTCTCAACCTCACAGCTGGCGGTAGCAGTGGTGGAGAAGGTGCGCTGATTGCCATGCGAGGATCTATACTAGGGATCGGTACTGATATTGCGGGATCGATACGTATTCCAGCTCTCTGCTGCGGTACTGTTGGATACAAGCCCAGTGTTGGCCGCGTCCCATCAACTGGGAAAAGCGCTGGCAGGCCTGGAATGACGGGTATCGCACCCGTTGCAGGTCCATTGTGCCACTCTGTTAGAGATGCGGAGATGTTGCTTCAAATTGTTTTTGACGCAGACATCGATGATAAGGATGATTCGGCGCTCGCATTTCCTTGGATTGAGCCTATCAATTCTACCGGAAAAGCGTTGGCAATTGGCATTTTACCTGAAGATCCTAGAAGGCCTTTACATCCGAGCATGCAACGTACGCTGGCAACTGCAACTGAAAAATTACAACAAGCTGGACATACTACTATTGACTTGGCTGGAGTGGATTTCATCGCCGACACCTCTGATTTGTCTTTCAACTTTTTCAGAGCCGATCCCGACCAAACTGTACTGAAACGCCTCAGTGAGAGTGGTGAACCCGCTATCCCATCACTCAAGTTCACTTACGATCTTGAGGGGAAGAGCGCAGAAACAACACTTCGAGACTTCTTCAATATGAATGCAGCAAAGGCAGAGATATCAAGCCGCATGCGACGTGTATTCCTTGACAATAAGCTAGATTTCATTATCGCTCCGGGGTATCAGAGTCCAGCTGTTCCTCACGACACATACGGCATCCCGATCTATACCGTTCTCGCCAATTTAGTAGACGTACTAGAAGTCACTTCCGTTCCAATTAATACCCTGTGCTAACTTCTCTTTGCAGTATCCTGCCTGTGTCATACCATTCGGCAAAGCTGAGGCAGCATCTGACTCCAAGTTCATCCGCGACGTCGAGTATTACCCGCCGTGTAAGGACATCGAAAATGCGAATAGTTTTCCCAGTTCTTTGCTAATGAAAAAAGATAAACCTGACCAGATCGAGGGAGCACCATGCCATGTTCAGCTGATCGGGCGTCGGCAGAAGGATGAGATTTTGATCAAGCACGCCAAGATCGTCGAAGATATTCTGAAGAGTTAGATGTAATGTTGGGTTTTGTTGTTGACGTACCTGACCCTTTGCACATCGCGTAAATTCATTTGACATTGCGCAGTTGCATCATGGGGCAAGCGTTCACCCTACTTTTTCTACAGTCATTATTCGGCACTGATGCTAGGAGGATATCAGTTGATGGGTTGGAGGATGAATCTCTGGGAATTCGGTGTTCTTCTATCAACTTACGGTAGCAGTCACTGAAAGGAAATGAAATTTTGACATGAGTTAATCTTTTAGTTCATAAGAGGAGAAGATTGTAAGATCTCTGTAAAATTTCGCCCCCAATTTCTACATCTTGATTACCCTGTAGGGTGTAGTTTTGGCCCCAATCTTACCACCCGCGCCTTTCCATTTGACAGATATAAATGTAACCTATTCTGATAAGCTACTACACTCTTTGAGATTTCTCATACGTCGTGAATTCTAATTAAAATCAAGATGAGCCGATCGAAGTTCGAAGTTCGAGTGATTCCGACGAAAGAGGAGTATGCTCGTCTTGTTGACGTCCTCTGGGCAGCCAACTTTAACCCATACAAGTACGTCGATGATAGTAATTCTGCCCAGTCCCTTGTTCGGCCTTCATAACCTCCATTTAACTTGAATCGCTCATGCTACCTGGGCAAATTAGCCCTGTCTTCACGGCTGTCCACCCGATCAGTGGTCACACAGCTGGAGATCGCGCCCGAGATAAAGCTCTCGACACTGAAATCCGCTGGAACGCAAGCCAAAACAACCAATATTCACATTTGATCTATGCCATCGACACAGAAACAGGCAATGTGGCGGGTGGTTGTGAGTGGCTCACCTTCCACGAAAACCCATTCCCCAATGGACCGCAGCCTATCAAATGCACCTGGTACCCCGAAGGAACGGAGCGCGCCGAATATGCCGAGTGCATGCTCTCGCAAGCCTTTTTCCCAAGACAATCATGGTTTCAGCGTCCGCATGCAGGTGTCAATGCCATGGGTGTTCACCCGGATTATCGACGAGAAGGGGTGGGGCGACTTCTCATGGAATGGGGCCATGAGAGAATTGATCCGTTGGGGTACGAGAGTTTTATTGAAGGAAGTCCAATAGGACGATGGTTGTATGAAGAATACGGGTATCGCAAGGTCATGGGCTTACATGTCGATTTTGATAAACCGAATCCGAGTGATGAATGGTTGAGATTGGTGCACGAATGTAAACCGCCGGGGATTTTGTTACTTTGGCGTCCTCCGCGGGGGGAGTGGACAGATAAAGTACCTTCTGGTCCTTGGGCTGTTTCGGAGACTACTTTCAAATAATTGGGTTATAATAGAGGCTCATTATTATTTGATATTATGATTCGATTATTCTTTACGTATTGAGAAGGGTCGAAATATGTACATGCTGGATATGATCCATCATCTGTTGAGGTTATCTTACAAAGTCTGAAGAGAAGAATAGACTAACTACATAATGGAAAATACAACACTCAGAGGCCATACTTATTCAATATATTGAAATTACAATTTACTTGCTCAGAGACTTTTCTTTTTACAATCATTTGCTCTATAGTACATGAATCATTACTTACTAACTCGGATGCATGCGAAGACCATTACCTACGGTTATCGCATTGATGATATATCTTTATTCGTAATACTAATAGTACATTTCACTTTTGATATTCCTAGCTAGAATGCACTCTCAGTTTCCTAAAAACTCCGATACACATTCTCTACCACAACTCCCTCTGGTTCTCATACTATGAGAACCAGAAGGATAGTATCCTCTTGTTATAGGCACTCAAATTTCGCATGTCTATCTCGTGACTTTTATCTCCAATGGAATTTCCAGCGTACTGGAGTAACTATCCTTGCTCCCCACAAGCCCCCACGAGAGACATAATTCCAATGTATACGATCGTGAAATCAGACACGAATCAAAACTTGGCATTAGTTTCACATCTAAAGGAAGAGAGACTGGGACTTGAAGAATCACTTCGGAACGAGAACTCTGAGATCCTGTCGTGGACTGCTTTATACGCGCGGCCATATTCAAAACAGGTAGTGGCAAGCTTGAAGTATAAACATGATGATTGTCGAGATGTGGTTTGTCTTGTCCATGGGTTGATCTTTGCATAGCGTTTAGCGTGGTGTAAGTCATCAGTCTCCTGGAAATTTTGTTCAATTGAGGCAGTGAGCCTCTATGTCTTGGGATAAAGCCCACCCTGAGGGGGAAAGTGGTCTGAACCTCTTTCATATTGGAGTTGGATGGATTAATAGGAAGACAAATTGTGATTGGATTCTCCGTCAAGGGCTCGATGTGCAGAGTTTCCAGATGGGCATGTTTTCGATACAAAGGCGGGGGATATGGCGTCGGTTGAAAAAGAGATGTCTTGTCGCGGATATTGGAAGGAAAATTGATATTCGACAAAGGAAGGATTGAGATCTGGCGTGAAGCGAAGTTCCAAGGTTCTTTTGATTGTAAAGTCCCCTTTTCGTCTTTAAGCGTTACCTCGACGGCATAGGCAATGCTGAGGTTTTCAGGACATAGGTTCTGAAGCCGGGTACCTTTAGTACCATTGTGGTAGAAACCCATTGTAGGTGGTACATCCAAATGAGTGTTGTGCGAAGACCATTGCTGGTGTTGGTGCCGGCAAGCATGAATTGTAAGCTGGTCGGGGACTGTGAACGTAAAAGGGAACCTATAGAGGAATCCGTTTTCCACCATCTCGTATGATTTGAAGGCTTCCTCTTCAACACGTTGTTGCATTTCAAGGAAATTATGCTGTCGATAGGTTTGAACTGGCTGGAGAATGGCATCATTCTCCACTCGCGAGCGTCCTTGTGTTTCTATTAGCGCTGGTCAGTCCTAAGACGGTGTCCCCTTACCTCGCAGCGATATTTCAACTGTTCCAGGCATTAATGAGTGACTCTTTTTCACCCAGGCAATACCATTTATTTGATCCCCAGTCGTGTAAGACTCATTGTCTTGCCCGGGCAATAACTCGATCATTATCGTGTCCCTGCGTCCCTTCATCAGACGCCGTAGCCGAGTACCCATCATATCGTCTATAAAGCCACGAAGAAAACAAACGGAGACGGACTATAGTAATTGAAAGGTCTCATAGAGTGCGAGAGAAGATTTTTATATATTTTTTTCAATTTCATCATCGAATATGCCCATTGTTTGTCGTTGGATCCACTGCAAAGGGGCATACGGGCCGTGTGTCCGCGCCTCGCCTCGCGCTATACTGCGCTGCACACTTTATTTCCTTTTTTTCTTCTTCGTTTTTCAGGGTGTTTAGAGCTATACTATACTATACTCTGCACTATGCATACTTAATTGATGCCAATTTCGACAACTTTTGCTTGATCGATGCAGTCGTTTTATACACTCGGGTACATGTACCCGGGTGGATGCTACACGGTCCGTACTCGGGCCGTCCTGAACGAATGCTCCAAATATTATCCAAAAACCAGGCACGAATTTAGCGAACGTCGAATGAGTTTTCGGAAAAGAGTATATCCTTTTGCCTCAGGATTAAACCAGTTGGAATAGTTCAATGTACAGCTGAAAAACACACTTGTGCTTATGAACGATGCTGAATACGGCAACTTCAGCCCTGCCTCTTCAATAGGGTTGATAAGGCACATATAACCGTGTTTAGTGATAGAAATCGCTATTTATTCAGAATAAGAGATCTTTGAATGCTAATCTACCTTCATAGAGGTTCAATTGACTATAATGCCTCTGAAGTATTTGACTGAATGATGTATATTGATAACCTGATCATATTCTAGACTATAACGAATAATATGAAACCATCCTATCTCCTCATGCAAAATGGGGGTCTAGTATCTGAGATGGAGGCCATCAATCACACGAAAGTACTCTACAGACTAAGCTTCATCTTTGTAAGGTATATTTACTCTAGATGATGCGCTAGTATGCCAGTGGAGAAGAATTGAAATAGAGTCCGATAATTATCGTGACAAGGTATGATATTAAAATTAACGACCGGGGTATATGTTGAAATGTCTAGACGCTCTATAAATGCAACTTTAAAATCGTGGGTAATGTTAAATTCCCTTTTATACAATGACACAAGTCAATGTGCCATGCCAGTCCGTGTTTTAGACTGGCTTAGCGGTATCATCTTGCAGATCTTCCGCGGTGACGGTGACCTCATGGCTGTGCTCCAAATCAGACAACACAAGCCATGTAGGGAAGACGCAGAGAAGAGTGATTCCGAAGTTCAGACCAATGCTGACGAAGTGGTTGGCATTGCCCTCTGATTGCATGGCCCATGCAACGGTCTGGCCCAAAGCCTCCATTCCTCGGAGAATACCGGTATGGTATGAAAGCGACGAAATGTCGGTGCTATACTGTCCAACCAACCAGTAAAGGAATTGTTGGAAAGCTTGTCCTCCGAATTGCCAGAAAAATACCAAAGCATAGGCTTTCCCGAAGCCTCCCTTGAACCAGTCAAATTGAGGGGACTCAGGCATGTCATAGAACTGATCCTGCAGGATAGATGCCCAGATCCAGGTGCCACTGAGAACGACAATGATTGAGATAAAAGCAATTCTGGCGCGGGTCTTGATGAAAATAGATTGTCGGTCGAGAAGACCTGCGATCAGGAAGGACGAGGCAACACCGGCGAAGTTGGTAAAGAATGAGTTGAATGCTCGGGCTCGGACGGTGAAATAGGTGGTAACCCAGGTGCTCATGAAACCGTTGTAGAAGTAGCTGATGAAGAATGCAGGCAAGAGGAGAAGAACACGTCGGGTCTTGAAGAGCGAGAGAGCAGCCTTGAATTCAGCACCCCAGGTGGCCTGTTTGTGAACCATAACCAGGGACCGGTCCTTACGCTGAACCTTCTCGGCGGGACTCAGCAGAAGAGCGATGGGAAGGCCAAGACACATAATGACGATGAAAACAATGTAGGTTCCAACGCTGACGGTGCCTTTGCTCGAGTTCTTGGCGTTGAGGCCCAGACTGATAGCACCGCCGACGATAGGTCCCGCGGCCTTAGCTGTCTGCCAAATGGCTGCATAAATTGTTAGTACAGAGGTTATTGGTCGTAATGCCTGCAGATGACATACCAAGGTAGAAGGCGCGGTCCTTTGGACTGGGATAACCAATGATGATTGCGGCTTCAGCAGCCCAGAAGAATCCAGCAGAGATACCACAAAGAGTAGCACCGAAGAACATCAACCAAGTAGTGGTGGTGTAACTATTGGCATAAAGACCACCACCGTAGATTGGATAACCGATAGCTCCAAGTGCCAAGCCATAACGAAGACCAATGCGGTTATTGATAGCTCCGGCCATCACACAAACAACTGCAAAAAGACCGTATACCAGAGCATTGGCGCCGGAAACTGCATATGGCTCTGCAGCTCCACCGGCTCCAAGATTATTCAGAGCATCCCACATGCCAGGTGCAGTGAAAGATACACCACTGGCAATGGCAATCTGAAAGGGAATGGAACGGAACACAGACTTCAAAGTACGAGGATGCGAGCCATGAGTCTCTGCCGTCTCGGTACTGACATCTCGCACTTCTTGATCCGCGACTGTTGAGCCCATCTTGGTGGCGAGATACTCAATTCCCTTCTTGATGGTGATGATGTACAGGGGAAGGGGAAAGGAAAGTCGCCTGGAGATATAATATTAAAAGGGAATAGCCTGAGTCATGAAAAATGATATTGGCAAAATCCCCGGGCAAAAAATCGCGAGGACCGATGGCGTGATCAGAAATTAACAGTTTTGACAGCGGGACCTTCCTACTTTGAAAGTCTAAAACCACGCGAGAGCAAATTCAAACTTGTTCGGTTGAGATCCGAGTCTTTCCCCATAGTTCATTCCTGCATATCCTCATTTATATCCCCGTCTACATCAACTGAACTACGCGATGAACTAGTTATACAAAAGTATTGATCCCAGCATTTTTCTTTCATTATCTGTGTATAATATTCGTGTTCTTGCCAAGGATCTCAGTGGCCTAAGCGAGAAAAGATCGATTCCGTGGAATCAATCGCAGATGGCGAAATCTTCATGGACCCACCGAGCCAAGTCTATTTACGTAAAAAACGTGGGTTTTTCTGCATGCCATTCGTCTCCATCATGTTCTGATATTCGTCGGAAATTTTGACTGGATAGTAAATTAGCCAGGTCCAGATAAATAGCCGTGATAATTACGATTCAATTAAGCGTAGGGATTAAGATTGACCTAGTGACTCCGATATAAACTTTGAATAACTCCGGCCGTCAGTCAGTGGCAATTTTCGGCTTGCCGAGACGGCTTGGCGCCGATTTCTGCAAGATTAATGCCTCGGGAATATGGCAGATTTTTTAATTGTTTTGAGTCGGCAGTTTGGACGTGCTGGATCCACTTGGAGGAGCTTATCGAACTTAGCTGCAGGGATCATGTTTCATTAGCGGTGTTATTAGATTTGGTCTCTTCGATCTCGATTATTATCGAAATGACGCTCGTGCGGTGTGTAGCAAGGAGTTGACAATTTCCATTTAACGTAAAATATATCTGAGATTATTTGGCTACTTCACTTCTAAAAGGACACGTAAATTTGAGATGACCTGCATTAACCCATTAGCACCGTTATCCCCAACCCCAACCTAAACCAAATATCAAGCACCCATAGAAAAAGACGAGTGGAGAGAGTATGTATGATTTTACAGATTTCTTGAACAAAGTAGGCCAATCAATAGCTCGAGCACGGAAGCTGCCAAAATTGAATAGAAAGCAAGAGATCACGAATGACAAGAGCATTGCTCGGACTTTCCGTGGGTGATATGGTAGAGCCGCATGTGGGATTTGAGCTTGTCTTTGCGACCAAAGGTCTCTTTGCACTCAGGTGCAGGACACCTGAACTCCTCGGGAGCAACGTGGGTTGACTTGATGTGTCGCCAAAGACACGTTTGTCGAGAAAATGCTCCGGTATAAGTACAACCCTGCCAGTGACATTTGTATCGACTAAAGGGGCTGACACTGAAGCATGTCAGAACCTTGTTTAGAAGTAATTGTGATGGTAGAAGCCCCTTGGGAAGACATACTCGATTCCTGACACCTGACTAGAATTTAATCCAGTCCCATGGCTACATGAAGTTCCACAGCTGACAGTGTCGGAGAGCTCTTCCGGCGATGAGTGGGAAGATGGGATTCTATTCATCGGCGTGCGCAAGACGGTGTTGGACGGATGAATTGTGGCGTGAGTATCCGGGGGGATGTAACCATTAGGGCTGGCGATCGGCCAATGCATACGATCCGGGTGATAGGATGACGATGGAGTCATCATAGTGGGAGATTGCCCCGCGATCAGAGGCAAATTGGTATGTGGTTTGTTGGATAGCGCTTGCTGCAACCAGGGTTCTTCTGTTGCTATGGGGGTTTCAGGGGTAGGATAAAATGAAGTACTAGTCCAGGCGTTGTCTGGGTATCCCGAGTCCCAGGTATCGTTGTTTGCTGAGATGGTATCAACATCGTTAGGGCAGAAGCTGTGTGAACTACCTGTGGACTCCATGATGCAGGTAGTTCCACAATAGTGAGCCTGAAAAGTGTTAAATTGGATTAGCCTTTGTATAAAATATGTAAGAGTAGGATAATTCCGACAAGAAAAACAGGCAGAAATCTCAAGGTAGGGTCGTTAAATAAACACTTGATCAATTGGCGAAAGTCGGACCTACCCTTTGCAAGAAATCATGTTTTAATTGAGCTACGAAAAGCATCAGATCAATTCCTCTTTTGAGGCTGCAGAAGAATGCGGGGGATGCGATCGTTGGATCAACGTGAAGATGTGGGATAGTCAGGCTGGCGAATGAAACAAACTGCAAATGATCAGGGTTACTCTGGGTAGAAACGGCAAACCGGGGAAGTAATGCGTCGAAATGGTCGAGACCAAAGGTCTGAAGATCATTCAACGTCATAGGTTCCCCTGGGCGACCTCTAATATGCGGCGATGGCGGGGTTTCAATTGTTGCTTGAATATGTATGCACATGCGATGTTGTGTGTGCTTGTCATCACTTGAGCCTCGGGTTGCGTTGCGCCGGTAATGAGGGATTTGACAATAATATATGAGCTAGACGACGACGTCGAGCAACTAGCATGGTGTCCATGAAGCTCGGTATGTGCTACTAGACTCACTCCTTGTATGAAGAATCGCTGCAATTAAATGCGCGGGATGGCCTATTGGGCACTGGAAATAACATTAAAGGAAACAAATTTGGACTGGCATACGGATGAAAGCTCGTGAAATCGAAGATTCTGAAAAAGGTTGATCTTCAGGGCAATCATACGAGCACCAATAAAGATTGGAGAGCTACCGGAAAGAGAAAGGAGCGCCATCACATACCATCTGCACGTTAAGCTCTCTTGTGAGTGGTCATGATCTTCGTTGCATGGCTTCTAGGGAGGCGACATGAGCCTATCGTAATTGGTCGCGGGGAGTCGATCTGCATGGGCACCAAAAATCACGGGATATGAACTAATACGATGATGAGGTTGGCGCCTAAAACTCCGGAAATCGCAGAGCACTGGGCTGTAACAAGCTAGGGACGAGATCTGGCCCAAGTATGAAGTCTGGCCGGTCGAGGGGGAAGGGCACCCGCACCCATTCTCAAATCACCGTTCGTTTCAAGGCCCACTGTTGTCTGGTCGTCAAGGGTTCATGACCCTACATATTTTCTTCTTCCTTTTTTGTATAATGCCTTGCAGGGTGCAGCTAAACTGATGCCGGATGTGATAACTTTGGGAAGATTATTCACAAGCTTGACGCGGATATTTGGAGCCTCATTCGTTAACGCTTGTATCTAATTTCACTGCTAGGAGGAATTTTTCTGAAACGCCTTAGAAACAAAGCTTGCAATGACAGCAGTGACTCAGAGTCGACAACAAATCAACGAAGTCTGGGAATCATAACTTCACAGATCAGTCATTAACCATCCGTCAAGCTCAACTTTCAGGACAATATGCGTGATACAATGATATTTGATGTACGTAATACACGTGAAGTCGAACCTTGCAAGTCTTTGAAACTAAGTTCAACAGAACCCTCGCTATAACCGATCCCGCTCAAATGCAATACTTGCTTCTTGAAAAAGAGCTTCAGCCGACTTATCGCAGGCATCGTCGTACCACAGCATCATGTCAAGTACACCCTTAAGCCCCTGCCAAGAGGTGATCGCGCTTCTCCGTAATGTTTGTCTTAGCGCAGAGACGAAGAAAGGGCGCTCTGGCATTTCTGTCGCAGCAATTCCGCCGAGTGTGAGGATCCACAAGAGAGCAATTCGCGTGTGCGGAGAAGTCCATAAACCTGAAGCCTCGTGTTCTTGAAGAAGAGCTTGTAATTGTTGTGCCAGGCGACCGAGAGGAGTACAATGTGCTGGGATTGGAAAGATGACTCCGACGGCGAAGATTCCACATGCTGTACGACAAGCCTCGTATGTGATTATTTGTGTAGAATCGGTGAACTCATGGCGTATGGTCTCAACAGGCGGGAGAGATAGTATCATATACTGGGTCAAATTGCGTTGGTCCGTCAATAATGAGACATCATAGCCCTCGATGAGACTGTTTCGTATAATGTTTATATAGCATCGGATGGCGTGGAAAACTTCCGCCATCTGTGGAGTCATTCCCATGGCGCTGAATCGACCAAATCCATTGTCAATATGTGATTGATCGAAGCCGAGCAATCCCTGGAGAGTCATTCCACAATGGAATTCTTCAACAGGCCAGAATTCAAAAGAAGGTTTGATAAAAAGTACACTGGCGGTAAAAATATCGGAACTTGGAATCTATTAGCCCATGAAGATGTTTGATCTTGGACCGGAGAACTTACAAACACATTGTCGCGGCCAGACCACTGGTGGTCAACTGCTTCAGTCCACCGCGCAATTTTACTAATTGCAGGAGGCCTTGGATGTGGACCATGTTAGGTGGTAAAAAGCCGTAGACACTCAACCATTGTAGCCGTTGGAAAGGAGCTTTGAACGGAGTAGGTAATCGCCTCTTGAAAAATGCTTCATCCATTGCCTGGTGGTGTGCCATACACGCTACGCTGAGAAGTACAGCATCGCTGATACGCCGTGACGGATCCTTCATAGCCGTATTTATCAAGCGGATCGCCCGTAATTCGCACTCCTGCATGATGCGCTGGTACTTTGGACCAAAGCCTACACCCGCAGAGGGTTGATTATACCATTGAACTCGCTGGTGACAAAGAGAGCCATACATAAACGCCATAGAAAGAGCTGGGTCGGATAAAGAAAGTGGGAACCAAGCCTCGCTAGTCTTTTGGACATGCTTCGATCTGGGAACCAAGCCAGGCCATAAGACGGACGTCACTAGAAGCTGTTAGAGGCTGGCGTTGATTATTTCTTCTTATTTAATACGGGTCTTCGGCAGAAGGTATACGAACGATAATTCTCGCATATATTCACCACATCCGCAGGAAATGGTATTGCCAAAGTGTCAAACGGGTCGAAATTCACCGAAACTTGCGGCTCAATTCGGGGCATCTCGTTCCATGGAACGACTGTCACTGATTCGGTCGATCGAACTAGCCTTTCTGTATCATCGCTACACTCACTGCAATCGCTAGTGCTAAGCGGAGGAAATTGAGACCGACGCCATTCTCGCGATGGTCGCAGATACAGCGCGTTTGGTGGGAGCCGGCGCGAGGCTGTGATATAGCGCGTCGGATGAGGTGAGGATGATCCGGTGTTTGTAGTTGACAACGATTGGAATTCTTTTTCAGTTTGGGAGGAAGTCGGGTCACTTTGGAAACCATCTCCATTCAATTTGGTTTTAGACACACTCGCTGAAGAATCGCGAGAAGTTGAGGTTGCTTCGTTTAATGTGCGGCCCTTTTCCTTCGTATGATCGGAGATCCATTGCCCGACATGCGCCCGAACCAGACGCTGCGTCTTCAATCGCTCTGTCTCGGATGATGGTCTCGCATTAACGAAATGGATCCCCTCAAATTTGCGGACGCCGCTTGATTGCTTTTTCTTCGGGCCCATTCTCAGAACCCAGTCACCGGCGGGGAATAAGAGATGACGAGCAGGGGCTGCATCCTGCGAGAGATAGGGAAACGATATGATTTACTAGAAGACAATCGCGAGGCGAGGAGACGGAATTACGATTATAGCGCAGATGATCTTAATTAGATGTGGAGAAGGTCTAAGAAACACGAAGAGAAAAGAAGGAAAAATCGATGTCGTCCAACGTTGACCCCGTGACTTTCTGCACGACCGCGCTTTTTTTCCCTCTTGTTTTCCCTTTTCCTTTTCCTTTCAGTTCTTTTTTGCATTCTTCCAATCAAATTGAACTTCACGGGACCAAACTGAACTAGTTTAATCGAGCACACTCCTCTGTGGATCACGTCTGTCTAGCCTTGCATTAGAGTGAGAGAACCGGGGGTATAGCGTGATACTATTCTTCGTATCCGGCTATTGTGACCAATATCCAATGATTCGTGAGGAAGATCTCTGCAGATCAAGTCGCAGCAAAGCCAAAACAGCATGATTCTGCAATGCATACAATGTGATAGATCTACTCGGGAAATAGATCCCAATACTCTCGTAATACTACATAGTATACAGCACTCCCTGGAATCTCTGCGATATACTTCCTACGGTATGGGGAGATATAATTGGAGATACTATCACACAGCTCGCGTCTTGACGCTGTTAATGGTTCTTTTTCTGAGCAATCAATAATTTCCCGTTTATATGCAGGCAAATGACAGCAAATGACACTGCCGATCACTTAGTGGAGCCGAAACCATTGCGGAGACAATCAGCCCCTATTTCTAGCCGAGGCTGAGACTATGTTCCTAGAATACACAGTTCGTACTCCGTAATCCTGACAAGAATGAAGGATCTCTCTGTCATGCACAAAGAATGCATGGGAAAGTATCCGATAATTTCATCATCTCGATCGATTCAAGATGCACTGTCCAACGCCGATCTGATGCACGTCAATTGCAGCACATGTTCCAGGCCTGTATGATGAGATGACTTTGATGGACATCTTCTTTGGTTCATTGCTGATGAGACTCCTGCATTTCATGTTGCATTTGTGGATTATCTGCTTTCCATCGTGGAGGGTGGGACAGACGTACCTGGTCACTATTCTGGCCTATAGGTTGCCGAGGTTGAATTTTAATGAACAACATCTTTGATTTGGAATATAAGTTATTCGGAATAGTGGACAGAGTATAAAGTCTGTTTCAAAGATTGTCAGGGAGTTGACAAATTTATCGAAGGTGAACCTAGGATATTGATGTAGGGAATGGGACAACCCTTTGCACGATCACTGCAACACCGCCGTTAAGCTAAGCTAAGTACCATAGTCATACTAATTATGGTAATGAATTTAGCATGTATTACTACTTGTGATGGAATGACAATTATATAAAAGCTATGTTGATCTAATCAATCTCAAGCAGAGAGTACTTCGCACTCTTACCCGTTGCCGGATCGATATACTGCTCCAATGCCTTCTCTACCGCAGCCATATACCCAAGAACTTGCTCTTCTTGCCAGCGTCTACCAACCACTTGAACAGCAGTAGGCAAGCCAGTCATTTTAGTCGAGTCATAGTGTTTCCACGCCCCACGCGCAAGGGCATGGTTCGCTCCCAGTCGCTTAAGTGCCGTCTTGTAAGGCGTGACTAGGGCATCGCTTACTGCATCCACATGGCCAACCGGTAGTACACCGGCAGAGTAGTCGAGTAGGTTCCACAAGAAAGTGTATCCACAGGAAGAAACGGCATCATGCATGGCGTTATGTGGAAGTGCGGGGGTTGCGTTTACGGGACAAAGGATGAAGTCAAATTGTTGTGTTTCGCCGTCCCACCATTTGTGCCATGTTGCGCGGAAAGACTCGCGTGCTGCGACGAGAGGCCAAAGCTGCGCGGAAGATTTAGGTCCGAAATCACGGATTAGCGTGGCTAGGACCTTGTCGCGCTTAATATAGCGCACGTAGAGGTAGTAGAGGTATCGGAGTGGTCGAGGGAGGTGTGCAACGCGACTTAGCTGGGCTGCGCCGGGATCTGAGGGCTCAAAACTGCGGAGCTTCGCGTTGAAATGATGGCAGCCATCCGAGTTGAGGAGTTGAGAAGCAAGGTTGAGACCAGTTAAAGGGTCTGCATTGGATGGGGGTGTAATCTCGGAAATAGTGTGACCAGCTTCGGTTAAAGCGGCGACGGTGGTCGCGAGTGCACGTTCGATTGCAGGAGTCGGGGGAATAACGCCTGGGAAATCAGACTACGTTAGTTCAATGATCGCGTAAAGGTATAGAAAGGTTCATTGACTCACCATCATTGCTCATCAAGCCGATACGAAGAGGCTTGTTCTGGGCTTCAGATTCCAAATCGTCGCGCCAAGAGATGGGATGCACGGAGTAATCGTACTTCCATGGCTGCATGCCGATTATGGTGCGGGTGAAGTAGGTAAGGTCATTCAGGGTACGGGCCATGGGACTGAAAACACTGGGGATACCCTCTTGGCCGGCCATACTGGTGTTGACTCCGGCCTTGGGCCAACGGCCCGTACTGCAGCGAATGGAATAAATGCCGCTCCACGCAGCAGGCACTCGAACAGATCCAGCAACATCAGAGCCAATTCCAATTCGCCCACCTTGGGCAAGTAAAGCACCCTCTCCACCGGTAGAGCCGCCGGGAGAGTAACCTTGGACATGCGGGTTGAGACAGTGACCCCAGAGGCCATTTGCTGACTCGAACGACAGCAGGGTGATAGGCAAGGCTGTCTTTGCATAGGGTACAGCTCCTGCAACTCAATCAGTATAGCTCAACGTAGACAATTTTATTGGTGGATATATACCTGCATCTTTAAGCAATCTTGTCATGGGACCATCTTCAAGGGCTGGGTTGTTGGCAAGCGCCGAGTAGCCAAGGGATGTGTCAAAGCCTTTGACGTGCACTGAGTCTTTCAAAGAGACTGGGATGCCCGCCAAGGGGCCTTTCAGGTTCACTTCAGACTTCAGCCATGACTCTGCTTCGGGAAGAAGTAGCTCTGTAACGCAGTTGGTGCGCTTGTGGGCTCTCACTGCGACTCTACCATACGTGCGGAGTACATTGAGAGGGGGAATAGCGTCATTTTGCACATCGCGTACTAAGTCCTCAATCGGCTGGTCGATGATCTTCTTGTCATCTTCTGATATCTTAATAAGGTAGGGGTATGGCAATGAAGTGAAGCGAGCTGCCCGTTCCGCTTGTTTTTGATTCCTGTTGGAGAAGGGTTATCAGAGATGCTGACTGGGATGTAGTAGGTGGAGTAGGGAAGGAGTCAGAGCTTACCGTATGCGACGGTAGGTGAAGTAGTCAAACGGAGGGAGCATTATGGTCAGTAGCTTGTTCTATCCAGCATGAACGAGAACGAAGAGGGAATTTGTAGAGGTTGAAGTTGAAGTTGAATGAAGATGAAGTTGGAGTGGAGGAGAAAAAGAGTGCGGGGAAGTGGGGAAAGCCGAGGCTGGCGGTGTTTAGTCCGCATTTCGGAGGCCGCTTCTATGCGCGTTTATCAGATTAGTATGTTAGTTACCCTAACTACTATGGTAGTAGTATATTATTTATGAATAGTAATTGATTAGATAGATTGTAATAGGATACAAGCTTCAGCGAATCATTATCTAGATCGTTTATCGCAGATATTGAATGGATCTGGAGTGCGTCCAGCTTCCTGATAAAAGGAGATCCACTGGATGGAGGATGAGAGTATCTACGGCCGCCCCACAGTATTGAGATACGTATTATCTTCTACCACTAAAGAGCATAATCTACTCCGAGAGACAGAAATATCATGCTATATCGTATCGTTTATTATTTTCAATGCTACCCCTATACTATAGACTATACTATCTCAGTCCAACTCGGTGCCGCTGGAGGTGCGGCGGGTATATCTCCATGTTCCATTCCTCAATAAAACAGACGCTAGAAATGCAATCAAATGTCCAAACCCCCCAATAAACACCCTCCAGTAATATGTTTTTCCTTTGTTCATAATTTTTGTTGTCTCTTTTGCTTATGGCTCTGGTGTTTGGAGCCAATTGTGCTTGGCCAACCACCATACAACCACACCGCCAGTCGCGACCAAAACAATGCAAAAGAATATAATAAATCCGCAAATAAGCGAGCGTTTGCGTTTTTGTCGTTCTCGCTCAAGCCAGCCTTCGGGTTGTCTGCGTGTGATGTTAGTAAAGATGCTGCAGGGATGCAAGGGATTGAACGGACTTTTTCACTGCGAGTTCGAGATCTAGTTGGCTTTGGGTTTTGGCTTCATCATCTTGGTGAACGGCGGTGGAGAATCTCTTCCAGAAGTATGGATCTCGTACGAGTGCCATGTTGTTTAAAGTAGGCAGCCTTGAACTGCAATAACAACGAAACTGCTCGGTCTTTATTTGCAAGGCAGGCAATTGATCCCTTGCTCAGGCCAAATTGGGCTTCAATCGAGGACTCGTTTTAATCGAATGAGATGAATTCCTTTGTTCCAATGGGTTTAAAATGAGTTTGCGCTTTTTTTGGAACGATCCAGAGCTGATGTGATGATGTGAGGTGCGACCGTAAGACGTGGGATCTGGGCGTTAACGAAGAGCCGAAGATTAGATAGGGAGGGATCGAGGGGATTCAGCACACTTAACTTACTGATAACAAGGGCTGTGTGGTCAGATGCAACCTGTGGAATTCAGAGCCAGCCATACGGCCTTTGAATGGGGGCTGGGCGGACGAGGCATCCCATATCTGGCTTGTCTGGCCCGGCTCGGATATGTGATCGAACGCATGGAAAATGAGATAAGAGACAATTTCCATAATTTTGTGTACTGATTGTTGTCATGGTTTCCAAATCATCCAATAGTGTCCTATATTCCCTTGTGAAATACTCGCCAGCTCAAAAGGTATGTCGATCTGGAATGAAGGGGCTATTCATCTTCTATTTCACACTGGCTGTCACTCTGGCCGAGCCATAGGATGGCTTGAATGTGTTTTCGGAATGTATCGTCTTTTGACTTGCTGTCAATCCACGACACAGTTTGTGGCTGGATATCTAGAATAGAGCTAGTGGGAAACCTCTTCCATATGGCTGCGGGTATTGGCCGAGATCGTGAGTACTTGACAGCAGAGGTCTTCGATCTTTGCATCTTCAAAACATGACCAATCATAACTTGAATCTACAAGAGGAAGATCGGGGCTAGAAACTTAATCCATGGCATTCATGGGATGTTTACAACAAGGGGTATGGTTTATGCGTCTCCCCGCATGGATTAACAAAACACAACAACCTTCATGTTCCGGTGTCTTAAATTAAAGACATGGATTAATCAGATTCAATCTAACCATCAGAAAAAGGTTCATCATTTAGCAGATTAGCAGATGCAACCGGGTATCCCAAGAATAAATAAACGAGAGGATAGGAAAGCTTATCATCTGGAATTCTCCTTCACGAGGAATATATCTGGACAGGGACAGTCAAAGACGCGGACGATCGTCTTTTCGCCTTAGCATGATCCCGAAAGTAAATTGTCGTTTTCAGGGAGTAGGTTCTCGAAATGAAGCAAGAGTGGAACGTCGGTGGATAAACACGATCATAAGAGAGTAAAACCGGTATATCCAGTGTCGCAGTGTAAAATACCCCTGGACGTCCGCTCGTGCTCTTGCTCTGGCTCTGAGGTACCCAGACTACCAAATGATTTTCTGAAGACAAGTGAATCGTTTCAGACCGATACGTTTGTCTCGGATCCCAGGATGATGGATTTGAGAGATTGGGAAATTCATGCCATGGCTGCACACCGAAAAATGTCACTATTTTGAGCTTGGTATCGCTCGATATTATCCGAGGTAGCTGTTCGGACTGGTTTTCATATTCTGGGTCGAATCGAAGGTTTATTCGCACTTTCGTGGACGCCTCGTGGTCATGCTGTGACCGTGGTTTATTGCGTAGATCGATTCCTGGCAACTGGAAAGAAGAGAGTACCATCGACCCAACCTTTGAACGTAGAACGCCTTTTGTGAGCGACTTAGTCGTTCGAAGCTGGTAGTATCTACTCGAGCAATCAATCAGAAGAGGAGCAACTTCCAGTCGTCGCGGCAGGATATAAACTGGATAGATTGTTTCCTTAAGGGTTTTCGGCCAATTTGCTTTCGAGAGCTTCTCAATTATCGAGAACTTGATGCTGTATTTTACCTCTGCTTCCGCCAGCGACATATCTTGAAATCCCTCGAAATATTGAGAAACATTCCCCAAGCTCGGTGGGAGCTGGAGATGTTCTTGGTAGATGCCGGAGTTGGCGCAAGCATGATGGCACATTTGTACGGGAATATGAGAAGGTACAATGAAGCTGAATGGGATTTTATGGGTCTGCTGCGGTTCGAGTACAGCTTCAGACACAAATTGTTCGATTGGAAAGTTCACATGCAAGAACGTTCGTCGTAGTATGTTTCCTGTGAGGGGAATGTGATTCTCCAGGTTCTCGGTTTGGGTAACCGTTTCGCCTATGCGGTCTTAGCTTTGGTCTCTGGGGCTCTATCCTCATTAGAGATACTACCTTGAAAGCTGATGTTGATGTGTTCTACTCGAGTTGCGTGATGAGGTGTGAAGATCACTTCGCCTTGGATAATATCATCTGTTTTGAATATTGTCGACTCTCCAGAGTTTTGCAAGAGTATTTCCACTGAGGGACGTTTCATTTCGGTGATATCTTCAAATACTTGATCCTGCCAATCTCGAATAGTACTAACTGATTATATACCTGGGTAGTATGCGGCGCTCTTCGGCGATCGAAGAAAATTCGGAGAGCGGATTTTTCGCCGATACAGTATTCAATTTCAATACTAGTTCGTTACTGGACAAATACTGTCAACAGATATTAAATTGAATTGAATCAAAAAGAAAAATTCAAAATTTGATTGTCAAAAAGCCTGGCCTGTATAACTTTTTGCACAGAATTAATAAAATACTAAAGGGTTGGGGGTTTATTTTGTATTATAGTACAGCTTGAACCCTTTGAATATTATCAACCAATTCCAACATAACAACTCAAAAATAGATTAGCTGGAATATTTTTTTCTATTATAAGTAAGGGAATAGCAAAAATTGACTGTGAATTTTGTTGAGTTTAGTATAGTATGGGCATACTAAAGATGGATCTCTATTGTAATCCAAGTAATCTGGAATATATTTTCACTGAAACAATATCGCCACAGCGCAGGGGCTGTAGCGATTTTGATTCAATTGGGGATAGATCAATGACATACTGTTTGGAACGATAATCAAAGAAAAGAATATCTGTATTCTCACACCGGTATTCATCCGCGCGGAGAAGTCTATATATCGTTATATTTTCTAACACCAGGGTTGGGATTACACCAGCAAATCTCCTACCAGCAAACTCTCTCAAAGAATACAACTTCCAAGCAGCAAGGTTGCTGGTAGAGAGTTTGAAGTCCAATGGCATATTATTGGGCCATCACCTTATGGCTTTTGGAAAACCATTTGAGATACTACTTTTTTACTATTATTGTATAATTTATCAATCTGCCATTAAACAATAGCACCAATACAACAGCAATCCTACACAACCTTTGCAAATTAATGCAAATTTTGCCAAAATCTAAAATCGGCCCCACTACCGAATTGCTGATGGCCATCTGGGCGGCTCATTGATGGACGGATTTCAAAAAATCCCGCTTAGGCTGGCCCATGGACCGGCCCGCGGGCCGTGGTAAGCATACCCTTCCCCGCGATGATAAACGGCGGTGCGAACGTGTAGATGATTTTCTCTTCTTCAAGATTCTTGTAAACAGCATGTTGGCCTAGCTCTGATTGAATCAATATCGCTACAGTCTGTCCCACCATGAGCGGGTGCCCAAGTCTAAGCACGGGTGTGAATGCACAGAATTTGCCCCCGTCAAAAGAGTATATTAGTGTAAATAAGTATTAGTTTGGACTACTAATTAGGTTAATGTTGTCTTTGAATATTTGGGATAACCTAGGAGTACTTAATAAGAGCTGTGAACATGTGCTTTAAAGCGAATAGCCGCCGCAGAGATTCTCCGAGCAAGTAATATGAGATCGGAGATTGAAATTCATGTTTGATGATGTGATCCAAGTAAGGCCAGGAAGTCTGTGTCCTATGAAGACTCGTACAGGTGGTCCTGTTATTTTCAGAAAGTTATAGTGCCAAACTTTCGTCCCTATGATCTGTTTTAGAAAGCGAAGGCCGAGTTTGTGCGGAGTGTAAGCCTCTTTTGCTCTTATGGCCCCCAAATGAATCAGCCGTCATTGTCCTTTTAGCTCAACTCTTTCCCTCACGACCAGCGAACGAACTAACGAACTTCGGGAAAGATGCATTAATCGTGCCGTGTCCGTCAATGCGGCTGAGGCCCGACCTTTATTACCTGAATCGCCCCCAAAAATTGATCTTCACATCCCACCATCCCGCCCCCTGGGCATTTACTACTCTTCTTGAAGAGTTCCGCGACAATGATGTCGGGAAAAAATGATCTGAAGCACAATGGTACAGAATTAACCCCAATCGAAGGGTTTTTAACTGCAGCACATCCCTTGCTCAATTCTGAAGAGAAGCTAGAGGAGAGAACTGGCCAGTTACCATTTGAAAACAAGGGGATTAAACGGAAGCGCGACAAGTTTATAACCCGCGCTGGTGGACACCGATTTGAAGGCTGGAAATTCACTATTTTCGGAGCTTTCATCGCAAGCTTAGTTGTTCTATTCTTTAATGTCGGTTTTCTGCTCTACTGCGTCACACATCCGAAACATGATGCCGTCGACCTTTATCCTATCGCAGACCAAGATACCTATCGAGCGAAGATAAAACATCAGATCAGTACGCTTCTTTTTGAAGGCAATTGTGATAAAGTGCACCACCTCAGCATAGGATTCCATCTTTTGATCAACGTCTTGAGTACCACTTTACTGAGTGCCAGCAATTTTGGAATGGTATGTGAAGACTCGGGGAGAGAGAACATCGGTAAAACTTTCTGGGGACTATGCATTAAGGAGCTCACAACGTTATGTAGCAATGTTTAGTCGCACCGACCAGGCGGTACATAGACCGAGCACACGAAAAAGGTCGCTGGTTTGATATCGGGGTTCCTAGTGTACACAATCTTTCGAAGATACCCAGGAAGCGCTTATGCATATGGCTATGCTTAGCCTTATCATCCCTCCCTTTCCATCTTATGTATAACATCCATCCTTGTTGCCCTGCATTAAGTTCTCTCGCTGAGCCGTGAATCACAGGTACAACTCGGCTATCTATTCTACGACGTCAGCTACAGCCTACGATATTTTCGCCGGTTCTAGTCATCTGGGAGAAAAAGAGTATTCAAGTCTTAATCTGACCTATGTCGACGACATCAATGTGAACAAAAATGCATCTTTCCACGAACTCTATTCCTCGGCTATAAATGGAACCTTGCACCGCCTGGATAACGACGAATGTGTCAACGCATTCGGAGTCACATTTCAAAGTGCCTTCAATAGATTATTGCTCGTCACAGATGATCTCGGGAACAACGATACATATGAATATGTCTTTGAAAACTCTGTCTTCCGTCCAATTCTGAGCACCCGACCAAATGCAAGCCCATATCAGTGGCTCTGTAGAAACGAAGTGGAAGAAATTTCTAGCCTTTGCAAACGATCCGAATCGCCCAAACTTCATATGCGATCTCTCAACAGTAACTGGCCAGTGACTATCCCCACTAATGGTATTTCTTCCGGTCCCTACGGTAACAGCTTTAATGTCCAATATTGCATGGCCGAGGCGGCCGATGGGCATTGCAAACTGCAATATTCATTCCCACTTATGATTGTCGTGATCGTATTTAATCTTGTCAAGAGCTGCATTTTGGCATTTCTATGGCTTGGGATCAGAAATGCCCCCCTCCTGACTGTCGGAGATGCAATCGCGTCTTTCTTACATCGATCGGATCCCCACTCACAGAATGGCTGCCTCTTGACTGGTCACGAGGCTAGCTCAAAGAAGCTAACCAAACCCTTACACGAACCGAGGCCCTTCAAGGGTAAGCGGATGATATGGAGCAAGGCCGCATCTGGTCGCCGGTGGGCATTCGGCATAGTGCTATGGGTGTTAGCAATCGTCGTCTGTATCGGATTGCTGATATACGGATTAAACACAGCGGCGAGTGACTCAGGTACAAGTACAATGGCATCCATCGACTGGAACCAGTCGCTCGGATCAGCGAGCTCGAAGTACATGATACACGGCGATAACTGGCCCACATCTTTGATATCGAACGTATTAATTGCCAACTTGCCTCAACTCATTTTCTCATTTTTATACTTCGCTTTCAACGGACTGGTTACTGCGATGACTTTGGCTGCTGAGTGGAGCGGGTATGCAAAGCAGCGTAAGGGTCTCCGGGTCTCGCAGAGTCCACAGCAAGAGCAGAGGACGAATTACTTCCTCTCAATCCCGTATCGCTATTCAATTCCGTTGCTGATTATTTCAACACTCCTGCATTGGCTCCTTTCACAGAGCTTATTTATGATTGGTGTCGAGGCCTTCGATAGTGCTGGATTCCGTGATCCTGAGAGCGATTTCATTACCTGTGGCTGGTCTCCAGTTGGGATCTTCAGTTCTATCATGGTTGGATTGGTGATGATCTTGGGTCTGATAGGTCTTGGTCGTCGGCGTTTTGAGTCCGCGATGCCTATTGCATCGAGTTGCAGCTTAGCGATTGCGGCAGCGTGCCATCCGATCCTTGATCCGAATGATCAGGGAGGAAGTAGACACAGATGTGATGGAGAAGACCTGGACTCTGAAATGGAGGAGGAAGACATGTCACTCGCACGGGTGAAGTGGGGTTCTGTACCTGTAAATGGTCCCATTGGTCATTGTAGCTTTACTAGTGGTGATGTCGAGATTCCTAAGCAGGGAGAACTATATCAGTAGGCCGGTTCCTGTTGATAGCTTCCAAAATTCTCCGAATGCCCGCTACTCGTGAATCTCTCTTATTCTCAGTTCCCTCAGATTGAGTCATTTTGTGATCCGCTAAACATTCTTTGCCACGTTACGACATAATCACGATAAAAACGAGACCATGCCTTGTTCTACAACCAGTAGGAATACTATCCAATCCATTGGAGTATATTCGGGGTATATGTGGATATGTAACCCGGATATACTCAAACTCGGATACTGAAGTTCAAATGATAACGTAGTTCCCAGCCGTCCCGATCACTTTCCCGTATAATATTTTTTAAAACATAATAAATCAACCAAAACGCATCAATTCTGCTATATCTACCATTTATTACAATGATTGGTCCTGTGCCCAATTTCCCCGTATCTACTATACTTAGGCAAAGCTCTCCTGCGTGGCTGAACCGGCGGATTAGGTAAATCGTTCCAGTTTTATATAGCGCAATACAGTGTTCTTTGATAATCTGATCTAGTAGAGTTTTTGATGGCGAAGAAAAACTATTTGATCGTTGTTTTAGTAGATCTTTAAGTATAGAAATTCGCTAGATCTGCTGTTTGGTTGACTGTTCTGTAGTATAGATATTCGTAGACAAATTGTAAATTTTGAAAATACTTTTTCGGTATCAACTGGTATAATACCAGTAGTTACAAAACTATTTTGAACAATATTAGACTGAAAAGTTTCTATTTTTGTATATAGATAATCTGCAAGAAAATCAAGTTTATCGATATAATTATAGTCAGTACGGACTAAATCGTTTACAAAATATCTGTAGATATATTTTAGTATTGCAAAATATCCAATATCAAACAGCTGTAGTAAATAGAACGAATATAGAGATATACAAAATAGTATAATATTGTTTTCGGTACAGATTCGATCAAACTGAGATATAAAATAGCTACTGTATCTGTCAAAAATCAACAGCCGAAATTGTTTTCGTATATACAAATTAGTATATAGAATAAAAAAATTTTGAAGCCAGCGAAAACCGTTTTTATTGGTAGTCCAGCTATTATTCGATATTTCAATTCGTCAATCGCTAAAAGATTTGATTCAAACCAACCAGCGATATAAATTTGGTCTTTGTATATAATATAGAACGGTAGCGAATAGCCGTTAGTATATATAGTTTCGATTGCAGTAATCTATTCGCGATTATCTGACTGTAGAATTGATCGCCGACCGTAGTATTCTGTTTATATAGCTATTTTCTGCACTGAAATAAAATCCATTGCGAATCCAGTCTTATCAAAGTTATAGATATTCTCCGATTGAATTCTATTTTTCTCAATTGTGCGCTGTATATTTGTAAACTATTGTCGTTTAGTCTTTGGATCTTCGTTAAAAATGCGCTGATGATTATATCGTCTATAAAAGTATATACGAAACTTATTGTGTCTTTGTATAAACGCAAAGAACCAATTTTTCTCTACAGTAGCCGCTGAAATTTTACCACACGCAGCCAGTAGAATATTAGCTATTTCTCGCACAGTAGAGAACCGGGGGACTGCTCCACATATATCCATAGATACTATCCACTCAGCAAACGAATCCTCTTCGTATTGGATCAATTTATAACCAGATAGGCGAATATCGACGCGTAAGGATAGACTGTAGACGCGCGCGTGGAGAGTAGTGTAGGGAATATCGTATAGTTTAGCAGCCGCGCGAAGCGATTTGACGCGATCGCTTTGAATATCGGATAGGGCCAATAGGATCTTGCCCTCTTGTTCGGCTAATTTTTGCCGAGATTCAGAGCGAATTGGTGGCATGGTAGGCGGTTGAATTAGGTAGGGTAGTGGGAATGCGCGATTTTGGAGATAGTGGCCAGGGTGGCCGGGAATTACGTTATACTATATCATCTTAGTAAGAAAGTGCAAAAGATGTTTTTGAAATTTGTTCGTTTAGAACCAGACCAATATATTATTATTACAGTTCTGAGGAAAAGAAGCTATCTACATACGATATAAATAGTATCTATACTATAGATCAGTAGGTACTGAGTTTGAAAATGTTCATCATTACATTGGTATTCTACTAGTAGTACTAGTTTAAACGGAGCACGTATGACAGCTAAATTTAAACTTCAAAGAACTTCAAAAATTCAAATATAACGGTACCGGCCGAAGTACTGACTAGGTAGATTTACTTGATGAATGATGTTCATTCGGAACCATCGGAAGACTCGGCGAAGTATAATCTTCCCGATCGCCGAAGTATCCAACGCCAGCAGAATTTCCCCGATTCCACCATGACACATCAACTACCCAGTAGTACGCATTCCCATGCACCTCGGTGAAAATGTCTACATCCTCGTCTAGGAAGCCGAATACTTCGATCGTCAAACGCAAGAAAAAGAAGTCTATCGCGTAAGTGCTGTACCTCGGAGAACCCGAGCATGCTGACTGGCTTAGTTGCCGACGATGTCATACGCACAAGATCAAATGTTCCGGCGAACAACCATGCACTAAATGTCAGAATGCTGGATGTGCCGACGAATGTACATATGTCAATCGAGACCGTCAGATTAAAGTCCACGAAAGGTGGGGTCTCGTAAAGTAATTGCGACGATTTTCTCTGCTAATTTCTTCTAGTTATCTCGATCAATTAGCTGCCGAGAATGAGCGTCTGCGAGAGCAGTTGTCACAATCCCCGGCGGCGCTTAGCCAATCCCCACTAGCTCCTCAAGGTATGATCGTCACTTTCTTAGTGCCTATTCAGCATGCGGCTAATTATTCCCAGATGGACATGTCTCGGATGGTGACGCAGCTGTGCAGAATCCCATGATTGGCGAACGAGGATGGTTTCAGCCCTATGATCCTTCAGCTCCACCAGTTCATATTGGCGAAGCAGCATGCACTGCCTTTGCAACTCGATTACGTCAAGTCCTTACCCAAAGTAAGGCAATACTACACATGCCACGAACACAGTATACGCCAGAGACAACTCTGTATAAGATTCGAGATCCGACATTAGAATGGCCTGGTTTGCCGCATGCGCGCTTACTCATTCAAATTGTCTTCCATCAGGTTTCGCGAGTATACCATCTTTTTTTGAGAAAGTCGACGATCCAAGAATTAGAGGACGTGTATCGCAAAGGAACCTTCGATGATCCAATTTTGAAGGCTAAATTTTTCGCTCTTTTTGCACTGGGAGAGGTTTATTCCGCTCGTTCGAATTCAAGTCTGGAATGCAGAGTCCCCGGTGCTGCTTATTACGTGAATGCCATGACTATGATTCCCATCCTTCCGGAAAGACCTAGCATGACAGTTATTGAGTCATTATTACTTCTGGTAAGAGAGTCTTTTGTCTACTCTATCCCCAAGGCTAACTATCTAGTCTCTCTATTCTTACTTTCTCAATCGTCGACATTCGGCATTCCTTCTCGTCGGCGATGCCATGCGTCTAGGCTTAACATTGGGATTGAACCACGATATCCCTGAATGTAACTGTCCAGATCCAGTCGAACGCCAGCATCGGATTCGTCTCTGGTGGGCCATCTACGTCTTTGACCGAATGTACGGCTCTAAAACGGGCTGGCCAGTTCAAATCGCCGACGACGATATTTATGTTGAGATGCCTTCGGAGATTGCTGATGACCCACAAGAAGAGCAATTCTCCGACACTCAGTTTCTCATCGCGAATATTCAACTAGCGCGAATAACGGGTCAGACAATCGACAAAGTTTATAGTCGAAAAAAGCAGCCAGACTCGTTTTTGCAACGGGAACAAAAGCTTCTTATTTCATTAAAGCAATGGTCACAGGCGCTGCCTCCGCACCTTCGACTCCATCGAGATGGCCATGTGCCCAAAAATGTCGTATCTTTGCATCTACAATTCAACCAGGTAAGATAGGTGTCACCCAAAAGATCAATATATGAGACTCTAACATGAAGCAGTGTATCATGCTGGCGACCCGGCCTATCCTGCTTTTCGCACTCATCCAATCAAGAAATATCGCGGACAGAAACTCAAAACAGTCCACGCATTTAAAAGATCAAACTCTTAAGACCCTTGGCGATGCATGCATCCACGCCGCACGAAATACCCACTCGCTTATCGTGGATGAATGGGCAAATGGCTCTCTTCCAATATACGGTTATTTCTACGCGCACTATCTTTTCTCATGTGCGCTGATAATGGTCATATCGAGTCAAGTAAACCCCGAGAACCAGAGTGATTTTGCATTGTTCGAGACAGCTTATGAAATTCTACGTATGATGCGTGATCACGGAAATCTGGCCGCTACTGAATTTTACGACAATCTAGAAAGTGTACGACAATGTCTAGATGATTCAGCCGCTCCTAAAACCAGGAACTCCTCATTAGCATCTCAAACAACCGAGCATGGAAATCCAGATGCAATATCCCTTTTAGCCGAGCAGGAACATCGACCGAGCGAAGTATCTTTGACGGGGAATTCTACCTTGCCTGATTCCACAATGCCTGGCGGCCCTGGTGATGAGATGATTTTCTTAGATCAAAGTATGGAAGACTTCTTGGCGCAGCCAGATGTTGACTTCGAGTCTTTGGACTCATCAGGGATGCCTGTCAATATGGCAGATGCCGTGTATTCCTGGCCGAATTTCTCACTTTGGACGGCATAGAAGGTTAATGTTTATCACGAGCTCAATGACTTGCGAAGACGAGATATACGACAAATGCAGGGTTCCCATTGCCGATTTGACTTCAAAGGGGCCAAGGAATGTTCTACTTGGGTATACTTAGTTTGGCGCGATGGTGGATTAGGAGCATAGTACAGTATCTCAATTGTAACGGGATACTAAGGGGCAGCCTAGAGCCTGTTGACTTGGCAAAGAGGCGGGGTACATACGCCAAAGAAAGTTTTGAACCATAAAGACAAATTGTATACTTGTACATACAAAGACTGAACCATGGCGAGACTTCGGGAGTTCAGCAATAATGTTCAGTTAATCCATGCTAAATGCTCTGGGCCTGTTGAATTATGTAGAAGCCGATCCATCCATATTTTGATTATAACCACGAGTAAATCTATCAAGATAAATCAGTAAATACTCCATAAGCTTTTCATAACCAGTAAAATGCCAGTTCCGAATTCAATCAACTCCTTCATGTATATAAATAAAGACTAGCAATGCTTAGGTCTCGAGTGATCCCGTGACTTCAGCACATAGCACGGCTGACCTCGCCAGCTGAGGTTTCCATCTCTTCCTCCACCACATCACTTGCATTCAAGACCTCAGCTGCTTCTATCCTTTTGCTTATGATCTGACTCATTTAGAAAGTGTCATCTCAATTCGCACATTTTATCCTCTTTACAATTCGTTCTCGAGCCTCTCCAACCCCCCGCAGTGGGTCCATGTGCGTGCCTGACCGCCCCTCGCTGCCTGGGGATGATCACAGTGCCTTATGTCTTTATTCTGCTGCTGCGCCTGGCGATGCACTGGAATCCTCTTCTGCATGTTCTTCAGACTGCGAAAGTCCTTATCCTGCCATGTCGTCTGCGGCGAGTTCTTGGGGAACTTTGATAAACCCTGACAAGAGCCCGGCGCCGCTGTTGGAACAGTTATGTCTGGGGATTGCCCAACTGATGGTACGTCCACTCTTTGAATGCGGCCCCATGTTCGAGAACCCACGGTTCACATGTTCATGTATGCTCCGGTACTAATGTTGTCTATTAGGCTTCCTTTGATTCCAGCGGAACGACCGATCTCACCCCGGAGAGACTCGCATCTTTCTATCGCAAGGTTGGCGGGAACTACGACTCATTATTTCTCGAGACAAAGTCGCAGGCCCTGTCGTTTATATATCAATCCGTCGGATGTTTCCATAGTCTTCGTCCCTCAAATAACCCATATGAACCGCCTTCAGTACCTTCACTTCTTCCACTCGGCTTTCTGCGATGGCAGACGATTCAGATTTTGATGGACCCCGACGAGCACTCACGCTATCTGCAGAATGCTGTGCGCCAGTGGGATATAGTCGATGCGAATGGGGATATCTTCCCCAAAGAGATTCCACGAGATGCCTTTCCATCAGAACCAGATCCTGAGATGCTTCAGTGGCACGAGGGAGTTTGTCGCAAATTGGAATATGACTTTGTGAAAAGACAAGCTCATCGCGCATCTCCTCCTAATTTCGGTGCGTTTCATCAGTATTTCAGTAGCAAGGAGTCTCAGCCCGACGAAGAGGACTATTTTTCACCTCCACCTCGACGTGCGACGTCACATCGCCATGGACATTATGACTCAGATCGACCGAGTCGACGGCGCCATCATCACCGACGGCTCAGTGGTGACCATCCGTCGTCCAGCACTCGTAAATCAGATCGACGAGAATCACATCTTCCACGGCATGATGGTAGAAGATCAGGGGCCTCGACTCCACGTGTCCGCTCACCATCACCACGCTCACATCATCCTCGAAATTCGAGAGACCGGGATCGGACAAGTTGGTGGGGTCATCCTCTCAGCCCTGGAATGGAGGATGGGCCGGTCTCTCCTCATCTTTCAGATCATGACCCCCCACCGTATACAACGAATTCAGAGCCTTTAAGACATAAGCACCGATCTCGCCATCGTCACTTATCACCTCCCGCCAACACAAGTGCTCGTCGGCATTCTCACGATGCCTATATGCGCAAACCTGTACGAGACCTCTCACCCACAGCGCCTCGGAGAAGTCACGAATCGCGTCCACAAAGATCAGCGATGTCACATTCAGAAGCAGCAGCGAAAAGTCGCCGAGAAGACCGTTCTCGCTCACGTACTCCAAAGTTCCGTGAATTTATCTTCGACGATCCCGTGCCCGCCCCAGCCCCAGATCCACCGCAATATGCGCAACCCCCACCTCCACCCCGCGTTGTACCTCGCCATCGTTTCAACTTGGAACCAGAAGATAGCAGACGCGGGAGTTACAGTGCTGCTGGTAGTGCAGCAAATAGTCGGCCTGGGAGTGGAGGTAGCGGTTCTGAACGACCTCGTTCTTTTAGTAGTGCGGGATACTATCACCGTTCATCACGCTTAACGAGTCCTATACGTAGTTCTGCTGCGAAAAGATATATACCTACTAGTGTTGCTGAGGATGAAGCATACTTCCCTCCGCGACGACCCATATACGACTGACGATATAATGACTTCCATGATTTGACGTTGACTAGCTCGCAGTTCTGAATTTCGTCTTTGGCGCTGGTACTGGCATTTTAAGTATTCATACACTTTCATTCTCTTCTCATTCATCGGCATGACGGCTCCATGCATCTCTGGCCATTTCATGGCCTCTGCTCTTCAGCATCCTTTCTCTTTTATTGTCTTTAGCTTGATGTTATCACCTGTAGTATTTTCCAATGACGTTCAATCTTAGAGAAATTTTTCGATGAAAGGAATAGAGCATGTAAATCTTGCGAATTCTGCCTTTCTACACCTACCAGACGCCCGTCTAGTATATTAACGGGCGTTAATATGGCTATATCGATGCCGGTGTTGTACAATAATTTGTAGTACTACTACTACTAGTCGAATTCATGCCTCAAAGTCAAAAGTACAAGGACCTGAAATAACCGACTGGAATCCAACAAATACCCTCCTATAGAACCATGCATTGCATCATTCAAGTTCATCTTATTCGAACGGCACTTGTGGACAAACATCAATCAGAATGAAACACTTAGGGTTGCACGTTCATGTACTGTAATTTGCAACTCGCATATCCCCCTCATAAACGACTGAACATGATGGCAGTTCAATCGAACATGAATCCGGCCTAACCGAAGATCAGCCTGTCATTTCCTTTAAAAAATTCAAAACTCGGAGCATTCCGACTGAATCATGGAAGGGTCGAGACGAGGCAAATAAAGATCGACGGTGACCTGTAGATCAAACGAATAACATCAAACAGTCAAGACGCTAGCAGCCACGATTCGCAGCCACAACAATAATAGGCGGTATAGAATCGGAGAGGACCGTTGGCGAGCCGCTTAAGCGAGACGATTCAACATTCTAGATTGCACTGGTCATGGTAGTTCGAAAGCCGAGACAACGCTAAAGCTTCGAGAACAGACCCCCCACCGGGTCCACGAACAAAGCCTTCGAAATCCCTGTCAAAGTACGGCAGGGATTGCCGGGACCCATAGGGGGGGTACATGATTTTGTTCATACTGATACTCGAGAGGTTTCATGGCTTCGTGGTGAATATCATTACTTTTCTGATGGGTCTCTGATGGACATCGGGGAGATCCCGGGAATCGGGGAGATCGGACTCGATTCAATCGAAGATCGTGATCATGAATCATGATCACGATCTTCTGTCAATATTGACACATTATCTTTGTCGACAGACTTTTTCTCGGAGATTTCCCCCTGGAATAAAGCCAATAGCGCTTGATGCAGGGGTGAGATTTGGTGGGTCCGGACGGCAAAAGTTCACGTGTGAAAATCTTTTCGGTGAGGGTGGGTCGTGATGATTTGAAGCTTTACTTCTTATGGAGAGGGTATTCGAATAGTTGATTGGCATGGACGTTACTGAAAATTGGAACATCCTTGACTAGATGGGGAACAATGCGTGGTCTATTCTGGTCTATGCGTGGAAGTCGTTCTGTGCTTCGGATGGCAGCGGTTTTGACATGACTGATAATTTGAAGTAGCACAGGTCAAATTGGAATTGTTGCAATGCTTACCACTATAAACCAGAATATCAAGCTTCTATGCAAACTCCTGGCATCCATTGCTTATTTCTCTGACGCAGGTGGCTCGGCAGATTTCTAGAATGCCGTGTATCTCCTATCAACGAGCGGAGATCATGACTCTTCATCTCCGGAGCCAAAACAAAATGATCCACTGAGGGTCAGGGAGTGTACCGAACTGTCACAGCAGTCAGCATAAGCTGATGGCGAATCAACCATGCCCTAATTCTTGTTGAGGCTCGTATTCCGCAAGATCCACCCGCAGAGCTTGGAATGCCTCTCCTTTTGTCCGCTTGATCTTGGGTGAGAAGTTCAAGCTAACTTGACAAGGTAAAAGGCACCAGCAGTCCCCGCAGAGCGCTGTTCAATATTAATTATTCGGTACCCCGTACGGAGTACTCTAAAATCCTGCGCTCCTTTCACTCCACCGGCGATTTGAAGCACCGCCAATGTTTTGAGATTAATATCGACTCTGGACGGACTGTAGGGCTGAGAGAACGCTTTGCTTAAGAGGAAAGAAACCGGTCATAACGAGACGATGGTTGTCTACGCCGATGCAGCTCCAGGGCTTGCAGCGACAACCATCTTACTCACGACATTAGCCTTGCTGACATATGGCTTGCGGGTTTATACCAGACTGAGTCGGAGTTCATGGGGACCGGAAGATTGGATTATGACGGTAGCTTTGGTTCGTTCAACTCATACACAAAGCAGAGAGTGATTTATCTGACGTGGTTGGTAGGCACCATTCTTCGTCCTCGTGGCCGGGTGTCTTGGGGGAGCATTCAACGGAATTGGTGCACATACAAGTACCCTTGCGAAACCGGGGAATGAAAAGTACTCAGCTGAGGCACAAAAGGTGAGCTGCCGATTACTTCACTACTCTTGAGCAATGGGCTGGGCTGATCTTGACGAAATAGTTCTTCCTTATCTTCGAAGTCGGCTACTGCGCTGCTATCATCCCTATTAAGCTCAGCATTAGTTGGATGTTGATTCGCGTTGCTGAAGGGAGAAAGTTTTACGTCTACGTCCAATACACCGTTATTGCTATGTTCACTTTGATGAACATCATCGCATTGATTTTCATCTTGGTCAACTGCATTCCTGTGGAGTATGAATCAATCCAGTCCTTTTCCCGATGACTTGATACTAATCCATCTCTAGAGCTGCGTGGGATGCCGAAGCTCTTGCAAATGGCGGCCACTGCCAACCAAGTTATGTTCTTGCAGATGTCTATTACGCATGTACCGCCGTCAACATATTCACAGATTGGGTGACTGCTTTCTTGTAAGCAACTACTCTACCCATGGGATCTCATGATAATGCTAATTCGAAGTAGGCCGGTTCCTCTGCTATGGAACGTTCAAATCAACCGCAACACCAAAATCTCAATTATCGGCCTCATGGGCCTAGGAATCTTGTTCGTTATCAACTACTTCCTCGTGAAGTAGAATAATTTGGGCTAACATGATCTTGCAATGAACAGTGCATCTCTTTCCGCATGTGTTCGTCTAAAATACACCGTCGCCCTCACAAGTGAAGATGACTATCTATTCGGAGTCGCGAATGTGGTCATTTGGGGATTCGCTGAGAATGGAATCGGCATGATGGTCGGCAACATCGCAACCCTTCGACCACTGTTCAGCATTCTTCGCGACCGCAAGACTTCCGATTACAACTCCCGAACCCATGGATACGGTAGTTCTCGTCGTACCGGTGGAATGAACTCGCGCAATTTCGAACTTGAGAGTGGGAAGAGTTTCAATCATACTACTGCAGAGATCGGCCATGCTCCGCGTGGTAGTCTGAGTGATGGAGATAGTCAAAAGGACATTATAAATAATGGACAAGCTCCTGGCCAAGCTGATATCATGGTCAGTCGCCAAGTTGTGGTGGCGTATGAATAGGGGAGAACTTGGTTGTGGCTCCTATTACCAACTGCTTTGCTTGTGGATACGCGTGACTCTTTCTTTCTAATGCATTTCCTATCTTCGAGTCATTTCATCATAGCGTGGTTGGATCTATACTAAATTTGTTGTCATATTATCATATTGTTCCTGTACATACAAGCATCCTATACATACAGACTTATCGGGCGGATATTAGACATGCATAATTAACATTGAAACGAACTGCAGAAAGAACGGAGAATTCATGTCTAAATATAGATTTGTGGTTCAAAAGACAATCCAGTGACCCATTTCGCATCTAAAAAGCGTCAAATTCAGAAATCAAAACGAATGTACTGCTCTTTCTGCAAGTAATCGGGATGTCCCATAGTTCGGGATCAAATCCGGGGCACATCAACTTCTCTGCCGATCCTTCGGAATTCAATCACCGATCAAAATTCTTGGCATCATATCTGCCGAGAATGTTAACCTGCACGGTTCAATTACCAATTCACTATCGCCTGAGTCTTTGATGAGCGCATTATCAAGTAGGAGCTGCAGATCGAAGCCCCGCTTACTTTGACTGCATATCTCATTCCTTCACTGATTCCTCCACCCCGCAAATCTTCCCCCCGCGATATCCCCGTAACATTATCCCGGCGCCACTTACAAGTCATCGATCATAAGTTGAAGGTGATGGTTTGATTCAAAATGCCGCCAAAGTCTTCCTCTAAGAGGAAGCATGCCAGTATGGCGTGTGTTCCCTGTCGAGAGAGTAAAGTCAAGGTAAGAAGATATTGCGACTTTTCCTCCATTCCTCTGCTAACTCCTGGTGACAAGTGTGACGGTGTTGAACCCATCTGCTCGAATTGTATAAATAAGAGCCGAAATTGCACATATCAGTCAGTTGATCGCAGAAAGTGAGTATAGAAAATGTCGGTGCTACGACAACATTTCCTATAGAATCTGCCAGATCTGATAAAAAATGCAATAGGCTTCCTCTGCGAATAGCCATAGAGCTATTAATTGCAAGAGTGGATCAGCTCTCCGGCTTCATTCATGAAAATGGTCTAAAGCCACCCTCCGTACCGCAGGATAAGGAGGAGGCCTTGAAAGACATATTAGATGCTCTTGGGCCTGCTAAATCCACTTCTTCTCAGGAACATGAACGACTATCAAATCCTGCGCATGGCCCTATTTTGGAGCCTGCAAAATTACGTACTCCAATGAGACCACCGTCTGCTCCAGTCAATACAAATCTTCCAGAACTTGAAGTCGCAGTAACATGTTCACCCGATGAGGTGATTCCAGGGCCCCTTATACCGCAAATTTCGAATTCTTCTCCCGCGTCTGTACATCCTTCAGAGCAGAAACAGGCAGATACCCCAGAAAGTATTCTCAGCAATTGGGATCTCGATCTAGCCTTCGGCGGGTCCGGGGTATCAGCTCCCGCAGATCTACAGCAGTTGATCGAATCTACCTCTGGGCACGATAATTTAAGACTGGAGATGGATGGAACGGGCGCATCTGTCGATATTACCACTGCCCCTCATGCGAGTGACGACGACTCGACCCTGATTGATGAGCCCGGTACCACCGATGATATCGAAGGCCTCATTGATGACCTTTCCGATCGAGTCGGCACGCTTCGAATTGGACGAGGTGGGAAAACTCACTTTTTCGGGCCTACCTCTACATTCAATCTACGTGATATGCCTCATTCTGATAACTTTGACTCTCATAGAAGGCTCGGGGCTCATGATTTTGACTTTCATGCTCCTGATCGAGTTGAATCGGACAGAGAAGTCCCCTCCGCACTCGAGGAACATTTGATCAATCTATATTTCAGCTGGCAGGATCCCTCGTTTCATGTCGTTGATCGTCATTTATATGAGAATGCTAAAGAGAAATGGTTTGCTATGGAAGATACTTCGTTTTACTCAGAGGCTTTACGAAACGCGATGTCTGTATTATATCTGTTGATGCAAGCTATGGTTATCTAACAATGTCCGAATAGGTGTGCGATTGGTGCGGCTTTTGAAACACGGTTTCATCCCAGCTTCGTCACGTTTCCGAAAACTTTGGTTGACTTTTTCGGTGATCGAGCACGCTCACTTCTTGAAGCTGAGCTGGACTTCCCGAGTGTTGCGACTGTCCAGGCGATGGTCATTCTAAGTAGCCATGAGATTGGAAACGGGATGGATTCACGAGGGTGGCTATACAGCGGTTAGAAGCAGAAAATCCTTTTGATATGCTATACTCGGCTAACTTCTGACAAGGTATGGCGATTCGACTCTCTTTTGATTTGGCTTTGCACATCGATATGTCTTCGCATGTTATGAAGGGCGTCATATCTGCGGCTGGTGCGGATCTACGCCGAACTGTCTTTTGGGCAGCTTATATCGTGGACCAGTAGGTTTGAGATCGGTGATGATTGGGACTTCAAACTGATTCATCGATTATAGTCAGTTGGGCTTCCACTTAGGAAGGCCATTCCGGACAAACATGGACGATGTCACCGTTGGCAAACCTTCTCAGACTCCTTCCGCCGCATCTTACAAATGGCTACCTTATGAAGGACCAGAATCGCTCGATTATGCATTCAATACATTTGACAATACCGAGCTTGTTAGTGAACAACTCGTATCACTTTGTGAAATAATGGCTCCCTGTGGATACGTATTGTAAGATTCTCCCCCAATGTTCACAGGCGAGGGACTGACTCCCGAAGGTATACAACATCCAAGATTGATAAAGTGTCCATGCAAGAATTCAATGAAAGGATCGTGGCCGAGCTCTGCAGATGGAAAGCTAAGCTACCACCATCACTACAAATTGACACGAATGACCATACCATGCCCTATTCTCCTCATGTGTTGCTGTTACAGTAAGCTCTGACCTTATCTTGTTACATTAAGTCGACAGATACTGACTAGTCGCAGTATGCAATACCATCAAAACATCATTTACTCTCATCGGCCTTGGATGTCTAAAAGTTACCTCCAACCACAACCTCCAAAAGGCCCAGGCTACCTTCACGCACGACAAATGTGCATTCAATCTGCCATCGCAATTGCCAAAATCCTGGCTCTCTATGAGTCTAGGTATACATTACGTCGAATCAACGTTAAGGCAGTATCAATAACGTCTTCGGCCGTACTACTGCTTCTTTTCGCCGCCGTCTCCAACTACCCTTCGCACTCGAAGGCTCATATAGTAGCCCATCTAGGAACGTGCTTCCGAGCCCTTGATGAGTTCTCACTCTCTTGGATGAATGCTAGACGTGCCAAGGAATTACTGGTTACTTTGCAACATCAATGGGAGCTTCGTACTCGTTCGGGGAAGATGTATCGACGGGCTGATGGCGTGACATGGCCACCGAATAAACGATCACGAACTTCTGCCCGTGATGTCTCTTTATCCATGCATACTGAAAAGTCCAGTAATAGTGGCGGCCCTGATGCGCCTCTGGGTGTAGATGGGGAGCTAGACTGGATGCTGATGGCCGATGGTGATCTCATGTCGGAGACCTGTGATCGGGATCTATTTGGTTGGGATCCTACTTCTGCTATTTTAGAGCGAGAGGGTTCTTTTAATTGATAGTATAGATATACATCATAGTATGTGTACAGTGATGCTATGATGTATTGCTGATAATCATCTATGAATGGGCCCACAACCAGCAAATCAACGATTTATGAATCTGCTCTCAACATTTAACTATTGCCTACTGTATCATCAGTCCAGATATCCTCCTAGTTTCTTTTGGTGTAAACTGATTCAATCTGCTCCCAAGAAGGTTCTTGGTGGTATGTTTAGATGATCACGTGGACCTGCAGTGTTGCCTACTTCGTCCTTCAAGTTCCACGTAAGTCCTTTTATCTTATGTTCATAAGCTGAATGTCAGATCCATCAGTTCCAAACGAGACAACAAATCAGTTTATCAACAACTAAAAGTGAGTTCAATAAGTCCCGACTTTGACTTTATGTACTGAAGTGAAATCAGGTGATTCGCTGCACAGTGCAGTGTATTTCCACCAGTCACCTATTTCATACCATGGCCCGTACAATAACACTACAAAGATATCACCAGACACCTACATACGAAGCACTCACTTGACATGGATGATATTACTAACACACCTTGGCCGTCCACGCGGATATGCACGTTGACGCCACAAGGAGCGAAATCAGCTGCTAGCGTATCATCCCTGACGGTTTTACATTAACTCAACTGGAACTATTCTACTACACAATCACCACCTTAAACTAGCATCCGAATATCTATACACTCCCATTTATATACTCAATGCCCTGCTGGAAATGGCTTCGACGCAGATCGCCTATCTCCAAATGGCCCTGCCCGAATAATTCCAGCCCGACTTTCCCCGCTCCCGAAGCGGCTAGCGGCTGTCTAGCCGTCGCGGGGCGGCAAACGTTGACTTTGCCGCCGCGGACATCTCCATCGACATCTCCTGGCAGTCCAGGCACGTCTTCGTCAGAACGGGCTCATGACGGGCTTCAAATGGGGCCCGAGCTGATGGAGAGTCTCAAGCGGAATGTCGCTTCGGAAGAGGGACCCATAGAGTTCGAGTCTCGCGGGTCCGACGGTCAAAGGAAGAAACAGAGGTTGAATCAGGAGTCCAAGTCTGCTACTCGCGTTGAGGGAGCTGGGAATCAAGAAACTGAGACGGGTCAGACTACGGGGGCAGAGCATTCAGATCGCGAAGTACGTGATTTTGCCTTGCATGTGGCGTTGCAGGGTGGTCGGGATGAGATTGTGAAGGCTCTGCTAGCCGGAGGTGCTGATGTGGAGCTCCAAGACCCTCTTGGGCGCACCGCCATATTTTACGCCGTTCTGGGGAATGAAGAGTCACTCCGGTTAATTTTGAGTCGACAAGCAAATATCCGACATAAAGATTATCGTGGTTTGACGCCCTTGCTTTATGCTGTATATCAACGTCGCGATCGGGCAGTACATATCTTATTAGAGCATGGTGCAGATGTCACTGCAACCAACAACATCGGCGATAACGCATTGCGATTATGTGTTGATATCCCATCGCCCAAATCTGCATGCCAGGGAACGACAGAAGCGTCCTTGGTCATGATGAAATTACTTCTGGAGTATGGGGCCGGCTTGAATATCTGCAGTACGGCCTTTGACATGACTCCGCTATTGAATACAGCAGCATTCTCCGACTTTGTCGCAGGAGCACAATTATTGATTGAGAACGGAGCCGGCATCGAAGAAGTCGATCTCATGGACCGCACGCCACTCCTCAATGCCTGTAATACCTTCAAAACAACAGATGGGAGTATGGCACGACTTTTACTACAAAAAGGTGCCGAGGTCGAACACAGAGACCATAAAGGCAGAACAGCTTTGGCTCTGGCCGCATCAAGAGGACAAGACATGACAGTCCGTATTTTACTCCGGCACGGTGCAAATATCGAGGCTCGCGATCTCGTCCTTCGAACTCCGCTAATGCATGCCGTCCGGGAAGGCTGGCCCTCCGTGGCGACTGTACTTTTGGAAAATGGCGCCCGGGTGAATGTCATGCAAAGAGCAGGTCTTACGCCCTTGGCCGTGGCAATCAAAGCCCTTCGAAGAATCATCGAGCATTCAAAACGCCACTCCAATCAACGTCACGTCAAAGTCATCGGCCAACTACTATCATACGGGGCTGATGTGAATCTCCTGAGTGAAGAAGCTCGTCGCATTTTAAATGGGATTAGCCAGAGGAATGGAGATGGCTGGTCATTGTCTGAAAAGGTCGTTGCAGATGTGATAAAGGAGGCCGAAGCGTCGACCAGAAATTATTGAAGGACAAACAAACGGGAAAAGACTTGTACAAAGGCGATCCGATTCTTCTGTATAAATAGCGAGGCTCCCAGTGCAATATACCCAAAGCAGTATTGATGTCACGCTTTTTTGATATGTTTATATACCTCTACGCATTCATCTCATGAACCTCAGAAGACTTTACATGCATTCAAGCTATTAGTGGTGTACCAGTAACTCCAGGGTGTAAGGTCAAGGGATGTCCCTTAGTAGGGCTACTAAGGGACATCCCTACTAGTAGCGCTCCCAGAAATTACTCCTACTACAGACTACTACTAAATTACTACTAGAAATTTAGTAGTAGTCTGCTCAGAATTGAATGCCTTCACTGACACTCGACTTGAAATTCAAAAGGCAAATACTATCGTGTTCTCATTAACTAATCCCGAAACAGTGTCTGCTCTCCCTATAGCAGTGCTAGTTAGCAATCCAATCTTGTATCATCCAAGCTGATATAATGCCTGATATAATGCCAGGAATCATTGTATGCGCTATATATACTACTATACGCCATAAGCCCTTTGTCCAAACCCCTCAATACTACCAGACCTCGTCAAAAGTGGCTCGCGCTCCCAGTTGCTAGAATATATATTGTGATTATCCTGCCGAGTCTCGATCGTCGCGCTAGATCTTAGTATGAGATTGGTCTTCCAACTCACAAATCCAACCAAGGCAACACCAACAAAAGCTACCATGATGGTCAAGCCAATATTCACAGGCACAGGGTTACTGTCAAACACTTTCAGAGTAAGCGCGTCAAGACCAGCTTGCGCGAAATTCCCCACACCAGCGAGACAAATTATGAGGCCGTAGACCTTCCCGAATGTCTGGAAGCCAAATACCTTCGCCGCGTAGTCAGAGACGGCTGTATAATAAAAAGGCCTGTACAAGACGAATAAGGTGATGTTGGCATATGCGGCCCCGCGACTATGCGGTATACAGCCAAGTAGACCAATGGCTGTAGCGATTGAAACGAGAACTGCGAGGACAGTACGTGTTCGTAGAGTATCGAGAAATGTTCCGATGAACGGAATAGAGAGTAGACCACCAACTGGCAACATGATGTCGAAAACAGAGTTGATGGAGCGAGCTTGAGAAGCGGATCCGAGGAGATACGTATATTGTGAATGAAGAGATGCGACGAAGTAATTGATTCGGAGCATCATGAGCACGGTGAATATAGTGATTAGTGTGAACCAGGGAGTTCGTATCTGAGAAAGGGCACTTTGGCCGTGTAGGACTCCCCAAACACCACTGGTTTGTGTCTTCGGTGCATTCGGTGGTATTGGTGCTGCTCTGGAGCCGTTTGGCTGAGAGCGGACGGGGTGCGGTGAAAGCACTCTATGAGGGGTTACTGGATTGCTGAAAGCCGAATCATCGATGAGAGAAGCTGTGTCGTTATCTAAAAGATCTTGGATTTGATGTACAATGTTTTGACGCTGAGCGCGCCGACTATGCAGCTGTCGCTCACCCTCGGCAGTGTCAATCGCCCTGTCGATCTGATCGTTTCTTTCCTCTGTCATCTGCGTCTCAACATGTTGAAGTAGCTCTCCGGCTGTTTTGTATGAAGTCGCAGGCATGATGGCGAGATTGACTACCGCGATGAACATGGGAACAACGAGATAGGCGAGGAAGAACTTCTGAGCCGAGATGTATCCCTTTGTGCTCTCATTTGCCAAGCGGAAGAGTAGGAATAGAGCGCTGGATGCATCAAAAGCCCCAGTCAATGAGGAGAGTATCAGCCCTGAACGGGCCGGGAATGTATTAGACAATTGAAAAGATGCAATGAAGATGAAAGGACCACCCAAAGATAGGAGGAGATATCCTGGAATATACCCATCGAAGGGTAATTTCTGCGCAAATGCGAATAAGATGGCACCGAGAGCGAGAAGTAGACTGCCAATAAGCGCACTCACTCGCGGGCCCCAGGAATCAAGGATCGTTCCCACTGGAAGAGCAGAGACATTGGTTGCTGCGGCAGCAATTGTGAACATCAAGTTCAACCTGAAGTATAACCATGAGCATGGGAAAGCAAATGCTTATGCAAGGAATATATCACGGCTTACCGGATCTCCTGGCCGTCGCAGACGTGAACATTTTGTTCAAGTTCCGCCTGAGTACAATAGTTTCGATAGACATTTTCTTTTATAAGTACAGGCTTCAGCGCAGCGAAACCAAAGATGATCCCGGCAGCGAGAAAGCAGTACACAACTGCCAAACATACCTGGGCTATAAGATAGAAGGGATGTTAGCGATGAAACGCCCCCGGCTGACCATGGAGACTCGGCATACCGATACGCTTAGCGGGGCTCACTTCAAAGGCACCGGTAGTTTCCGACAACCCATCCTTAAACTTGTTGGACCTGGGCTCGGACACAGCCACGGGCCCCGGTGTCCACCCCCGCTCGGCAGGACTGTCCCGCGTCGTCGAAAGGTTAGCCAAAGAACGATCATCACGATCGTCACTTCTTTCACTCCAAGCGGGGCCAGCGTATGGATTGAAATTGAGTCTGCTGTAAGTAGAGGGGAAAGATGAGGAGAGAGACTCTGGTAGGTCCAGGTCCTGATCCTCATCGGACTCTTCATCGGTGGAACCATGCTCTTCCGCTCGTCCCCGAAGAAAAGCAGCGGGATTCCGCTCCCATCCTTCGAGGAAAGATATGCGGTTGAGCGACATCTTCCTATTCAGCGGAACATTTGCAACAGACAAGTGGATGATTGATTGATGATCCCTTGTTGAAGAGGAATGAAAGAAAATCAGGTATCCGGGGAGGTCAGGTGACTTCCCCCGCTCATTGCGTCGTGCCTTCCGAACTCAAACGTCCAAACTTGGCAACCACGACACGTGGTTTAAGCTTAAACTGTCTTCTGTTTACATTTAAGTATATATTCTCTATATTTATATCGAGGGATACTGAAGAGATTTACAAAGCTATTTATGTGAAAAGCATGTAGTCATATGTACCAATATACCTATATAAGGTATACATAGTCCACGTAGACTACTGCGGGTACATAAGACTACATGAACACCGATACAATAGGAAGCTGAGTACCTCGGCTGATCAAGTTGAATGGCCCACTGAATGAAATTGTGGCGTGGGAAATAGATATCTAGATGAGACGAATAATCTTTGGTAGGGCTCTATAATGGGCGCTGTCTACTATAAGATGATGAACCGCCAACGTGTATACTTCGTATAGCCTCGTATAATTACCACTGAATTTTCAGCACGAGTGAATTACCATTTGTGAAAAGATGATCCCGACTTTACTCATAAGGTTATGGTACTCTGTACTCCGTACTCCGTACAGTATGATTATACTCCATATACATCCACCATTAACTCATTTAGTATCGAGTCTAATCTCTGCATCTCTCAGAATATGCCTGTTTTGGGTTACCGCCGGTACATCATCTGAAAAAGGAAGTTGAAAGACTCGGCATCTGGCCCTCCCCACACTCATTCCGGACGAACGCACACTACTCTGGCGAAACCTCCGGAAGACCTCATTTAACTTCAAAGTTTGTGGACTGCAGACGCGTCACGGGATACTCCCTACACCTGGCCAGTCTGCTGTAAAGCATTTCCATCGAATCAGAGAATCGGCTTCATGGCCCTCGAGCCCCCAACGATCGACAGGGTTTGACGGGTCCGGAGTACGCCATCCACGGGTCTAACGAAATGAAACCCGAAGCAAATCGCGGCCAGTGCCGAATTACCTGCTTCATTTGCCCCCACTCGGGCTTTTCTGTACCACCGAGGACTGGACCTTCTTGTGCTACCAGCTTTGCGGCATTTTGTCAGGTACCGGTACTCCATACGTGAGTGAGTTGATCCCGGCGTCGCCGATCCAATGATCGTGGTGTCTCCAGTACGAAGATTGAGGGGCGATACAGTATTTATCTACAGGGCACGAAGTTGTGCTGGAATTCTCGACCACTCCCGCATGGGCGGCTGTTGAGTCCCGGCAATGTGGCTGACATTAACGGACGCGTCCCCTGAACCAGGTATTTCGGTGAATTGATGTCTGGTTCAAGTGGGTGACAGTTTTCGCCCCTGAATAGGCTAAAATTATACCGCAAAGCTTGACGTTATCCGGTACTCTCAGAGGATTGCCAGTATTCTGTAAGCAAAATGTCCAATAATTTTGATTCATTCTGTATGATTTCACTGATCTGTTGATTACAAAGATCTTATGATGACGAGCGGACTTAACGATAAAACTAAAATCTCCGAATGCAAACTCAGTCGTTCCGCCCAACCGTGATTGGTTTTAATGCACGCCTTGTTGCCCACAATGAAATATCGGAATTATACGCAGAAGGCAAAAGGCAAGCACAAATTTCCTATAATATACTCCGTACACACAGAGCTGGTAGTTAAATGTTCAATCTTCACCGTGTTTACTCGCTTGTTTTCGCCCGGCCCGAAGTCTGTTCTTGCGTCTCGGCCACGCACTGCCAGATCTTTCTGGTTCGGGAAACGATCGGTTTTGATCGGGGGAGAAGAGCAAAAGTTTGTGAAGGCGTGGGGGCAGACACACCAACCAAATGAAGCAGGAGACTGTCAAAACACTGGATGAGTGGGGATGCGTTGCAATCATCCAGGCCACCGCTGGACTTTTTTTTTCTATCAGGCTTGTTCTTGAAACCCGCTCGACCCAGTAAGATCAAAATACACCCACACTACTCCTTATGCACAAGAAAAACCTCCTGGTTGAAGCTAATCTCCAACTTCCCGAATATTGGCTGGTTGCTTACTCCAAAAAAATAAAATAAAAAATAATCCACGACTCGCCATGATCTACCAATGCCATTTCTTGATCCCCACTCTCTCCGCTTGAGATATTGAATTCGCACTCCATCAATCATCCAGGATCGTACCCCGGTGCGTGACCGTCTTTATTAATCTCGTGTCCTCGGGCCTGGTATACCGAGTTATGTTTCCTTTCTGGAAACCTTCCCTCGTCGTGTATCTCCCTGCTACTGTCGCTGCGTGATGAGGGGATGGTGAGTGCCAATTCGATGCCCTACGCCAATGCCCTAATCACAGATTTACTAACGTACGCTATGAATCTAGCCTCACCTGTCGGCTGCGACATTTAAAATGTATGTTCTTCTTTCTCTCTGTTCCTGTTCTAGCAAAAGCTAACGCTGATAATAGGTGATAAATCGGGAGCAAAATGTCTGCGGTGCCAGAGATCTGGTCGCGAGTGCGTGCCGGCTCCCGGCAAATCTGAAGAGGTTTCTTTTCGCCATGGCCAGAATCCATCTCTACGCGGAAAGGGTCCCCCGAGATACGGGGAAAGCGATTTAGCCTTTCCAGATGATCAAGTTTGGATCGAAACCTCATCCGAATGTGTGTGAAATGAAATTTTAGCCCTGGAGGATTCGAACTAAATGAAAAATTAACTTTATACACTGCAGATTCTTTCAAAGATGAAACAGACCAGACTGCATCAGAGTATCATGTTGTATCTGTGACAGAACCTAAATCGGCTTCGAGATCTCCCTCAGAGGCCCGTTCAACGCCCTCGTCCACCATGGACCCTTCTATTCCTGGTCCTGGGAATTCTTCTCTTCCTCTTTATGTTTCAGATTCTCGTGGCTCACGCTCAACCTCTGCAAACTCACCTCTTTCATCCACTACCTCCATTGTCCAGGCAAGACTGGCCAATATCAATGAAGCATATTTACTTCGTCATTACCAACAGCATCTAGCACCATGGGTGAGTTTCGCTTATTTTGGATTCTATTTTGGATCCCTCCTCCAATAATATCAATCTAATAAATGGCCAGCTTGATGCCGGGGACCCCGAACACCGATTCACTTCGGACGTGGCGCACCTTGCCAGTCGATGTCCTCTGCTACTATACGCCTGCATCGCAGTATCAGCATGCCATCTCTCCAGGACGGCAAATACAATCTCTCCCGAGGTTGCCGATAGTTATCATGAACGCTGCGTCTCAATAATGCTACCAGTTCTCGACAAACCCGAATTTGATATCGGCATCGATATCCTTCTCAGTTCCACCGTTATTCTGCGCTTCTTCGAACAAATTTCTTGTATGTCAATTCACAAACTCATAAATATCCCCTAATTTTCTTCCCCCCCCCCCTCCCCCCAAACATAATTTCCGACGAGATCTTCTCCCGGTGCCCCGGCTAACCCGCTCAAAAGCCCACACCCCTTC
>Ga0102593_1000315_pt1 | contig 98066 bp, 90 predicted proteins | sample AraplaCol_mMS_r2_2_FD_76862 | JGI IMG/M metagenome (GOLD analysis project Ga0102593, IMG submission 76862) | Arabidopsis root microbial communities from North Carolina, USA - plate scrape MF_Col_mMS_r2 (SPADES assembly) (version 2) | ecosystem: Host-associated > Plants > Roots > Endosphere...
AAAAAAAAAAAAAGAAGGATGTATGAATCTACAGAGGGAAGAAAACAAATAAAAGAAAAAAATGGTTTTTCTCTTTTTTTTTTTTTTCCCCCCCCCCCCCCCCCCCTTTTTCCCTTTGCGATGCTTACGATGGAGTCGGATTCTATAATTACTTGCAGTCGTATGATAGGCGGGGTGGGAAAAATGCCAATGCCCTTAGGTAAAGCATTGAGGGGGAAGCCGGGAACCACGGTAGCCCTCTTCTATCAGAAAGTATCGGCCAGCAACGAACGAGTACGGGCGAATCGCCAGGGTGGGGGCTATTCCCCCCCCCCTATTCCTTGCATTATGATTATGATTATGATTATATTATTATATTTTCTTTTGCTTTTCTTTTCATCATTGACTCGGTACGGGGTAACAGAGGAGGGGGGTTGCTTTCTTCATTTTGCGGAATATTCCGCCGGTCTTCAATCAGTATTTCCATTTCTTCATACTGTAGTAGATTACTGAAGCAATTCCGGGTGTACTCCGTATTGTATACTCAATTCCCACGTCAAATTCTTGACCGTAGTATAGAATTATAGAGGTGTCATGAGCCCAGATAGCCTCCGATCACGCTGGGTGGGGTTTTGTTTGGCTCCACCGGCGCGTTCCTGGGTATTATCGTACAGTACGGAGTACTACAAGTACGGTACAGCGATGGAGTTCCATAGGGAGTAGCGCTCAATCAATCATCAATGCGAGACTGACTAGATCACCAAGACATGTACAATTCTCACCCACTCAACATGACATCCATACTCATAGTATGCTGCGTACTAACTGTATGCATATATCCACGTATCTAATCTGTAATACAGTAAATCAACATCCACAATGAAAAGAACGAAAAGAGATATGTACTCACGAGGAAGCCGGCTTCAACCGCCTCGGCTCTCACACTGCTGTGAGGGTCATTTTGGCCCTAAAAGCCCCACTTATAAAAGCTAACCTGTTTTGGAATCAAACACTCAAACCTAACTGGGGGATCCACCGTCCACGCTAGCCCTGGTCCTCCCGAGGTCGCTTGGATTTCCCCCGGCTTGCGCTATGCCTTGTTCTCCTTTAGTTGCACCGGGCCCGCTGCTTGCTATCCTCCATTAGGCATCGTTTCCACCACTTTTTCTCCCACCCCGTTGAGGTTCCTCGGGCACGCCATTTCCTAGCTGCCTCTTGGCTCCCATCTGGCTTTTAGCGCCGGTTCTCCCCCTCTTACATACTGTATGCTGTATGGACATCTCTTACTGTACTGTACATAGTACTCCCCCTGACTCCCGCATCATCGCCCGTCACAGCGCGATCTTGGTTGGTACCCACGGAGCAGACGCTAGGTTCACCGTCGTGAGACGCGCCCGGATTGCGGGTAGACTAGTCTGATGGGAGGCTAAATCCAATATCGCTAAGATCACTAAGACATCACTAAGAAAGTGAACATCTACTTTGTTTCTACTTCAAAAAGCCCGAGATTGAACGGGATCTCACCCAAATCAAATGAAGAAAAAAGGAGGAAAGGGAAAAATCAAATAAAAAATAAATCAATAAAAAAAACCCCAAGATGGAAATCATAATTTACATAAATACTGTAATAATTTTCGCCACTTTTTTTTTTTTCTTCCCCCCCCCCCCCCCCCTCCTTTTTTTTTCTTTTTCCTCCTCCCCACAAAAAAACAAAAAAAAAAAAAGAAAAAGAAAATTTCCCATCACACGGAAAATGGAACACTTAGCCGGTGTGTGAGGGGAAAGGGGGCCAACCCAGTCGGAGGATTGTGTGGAAAAGGGAATGGGCCCGTAGAGAATTAAGATTCATTGAATGAATTGAATCATTTGATTCGATTAATTTCACTTTTCGATTTCCTCCCGATGTGGTAAGAGGAGGGAATGATAAAGGCTGAGATATGAGTATGATCTACTTTAGTTACGGAGGAGTATGAGTTAGTATATACTGCTCTACTAGTATAGTGTGGTCCTACACTAGCTATAGAGAAGTAGTAATGGTAGATTAAAATATTCCATAGCTATACTATGTATGTACTTCACAGAGTCCAGTTGAATATCGATATTACTGATATCATTCTGGCCATCCCCCTCGATCCTCTCTGTTTTATCGTGTATTGCCTCCAAAATTACGCCACTCCACCGGGGTCCACCGCATCCTCGGATCCCACGAGGACGTCCTCAGCGCTGCCGAACGGCCTTTTAGGTCTAAAGTTCCTTTTTCTTCCCCCCTTCTCTTCAATTCTATTTTTCTTTCACGAGGAAGAATCGAGATATCGTCCAAGGTTTTCCCTTGACTCTTCTTTTCTTCCCCTCTCTCCCGGTGGCTCGTGCTTACCGCCCATCCTGCAAGGCATCCTCGAAGGAAATATACATATACTGTATACATAAAAAAAAAAAACCGAACTAAGATTTAAGCATCGGGGCTTCACTGAACGCGCCTGGCTAACTACGCGTCGATCCCATTCACCACCACCAGCTTCTTTTTTACACCATCTCCACACAACTGGGATCTGCGGGCTTTTCCGTTGTCTTGATATTCTTGTAAGTATCTCTTCTACTACAATCCCCCGTCTCCCCTCGATCTCCAACGTGGCCAAATCTTCAGTCTTTGGTTCTCCTTGCTTGCAACGTGCACAACCCCCCTCCGCTCCCGACTCGGACTTGTCAATTTCCCCGAGTTGCCTTCTTCCCGCCTTTTTCCATCTACCACCTCCATCTACCATCCACTTAACTCATAACCTACCTCTACCCTCTCGCAAATCTAACCGGTGAACTCGACGCGTCTCTAGCTTTGAACGCGCCAATTAATTTAAGGGAGCTGTTTGGTGCGCGCGATCAAACCTCTCTTTTTTTTTCCATTTCCATCGTTTTATATGGACAACCGGCCCACCTCCGAGTACGCACAGTCAGGTTCGCACCACCCAACAGCATCGCCTGTCGATACACCTTCTGAACAACATCCCGCAGACCAGACTTCGGCTGCTGCTAGTGCTCATTACACTCACACTCCGCAACCTGAAGTGCGCTCCACTCCCCAGTACACGCCGCAGCCCGAGGTTCGACCCGCCAATATTTCGTCTTCCAATACACCACAGCCGGATTACGGCCTCAATCCCCCCCCAGCTCGCTCGCCCGCTTATCAGGATTATCTTCCCCGCCCTCAATCTTACGCTCCGAACTCTCAGCCTGGTGGTGCGCCCGGTATGGCTCAAGCAACAAGTCCGTTCATGTCCATGCCTACCGTCCCGCGCAGTCCCCCGAACCTGAAATCTGACGGCGCCGTTCCTCTAGATCCCTCGCTCCCGGCCAATAGCCCGACCTACCCTCCTGCCTACTCCCCTTACCAACCTCAGGGACACGAGATGGCCCAATACCAGAGCCACCCGCCCCCACCACACCAGATGTACTCGCGCCCGGACTGGCCACCTCATTACGGCCAGGGCCATCATATGCCAGGCCCCTATGCCTCTCCCGCTACAACGGTTGGTTCCGCCTCTCCTGTTGCGACCTCAGGGCCGCGCCCTGGTCAGGTATGTTTTTGATGATTCCGGCGTATTTCCGAAGGCTTCTGTAACTACCGTTGTCTTGGGCGCCTCTGGACTCGACCCGATCGCAAATCGTATCGGGTCGCCCTCCCAGGGATCGTCAAAAACAGCGCATTTCTCTCTTGTGTTCCGATTGAGATCTGCTTGGCTCTACTTTCTTCCCCCGACCGTTGGCTGACAAAAGTATTTTTGATTCTTCTGTTTAGGTTTATTCATTCGTACCAATTCCCGGCGCACAACAGCACAAGCGCCCCCGTCGTCGATATGAAGAAATTGAGCGCATGTACAAGTGTGGGTGGAATGGCTGTGAGAAGGCATACGGTACTCTCAACCACTTGAACGCTCATGTGACAATGCAGTCTCATGGTGCGAAGCGCACTCCGGAAGGTGAGTTCTATGTAGCGGTTCTGCCTTCTTATTTTACTTTCTGGGGTGGCTCTCTTTCCATAGCGGTATACTTGGTTACGATATACTCGAAGTTGTCGCAAATCGCTGGATTGGGTTAGCGCCGGTACCTGCACGCTAGCGAGTTACACTAGATCTCGCGGGGCCGCAGTAGCGTGGGAGACGGCGTGGAGGTTTAAGCTTGCTTAAGCTCGCCTCTTATCCCTTTCTGCCACGCTATAACTCTGCCATAGCGCCCTTGCTGCTACCTGCCTCATTTTTTATTTCGTCTCTAGTCGCCCCTCACATACTAACTTTACTCTTTCTAGAATTCAAGGAGATTCGCAAGGAATGGAAGGCCCGGAAGAAGGAGGAGGAGGCTCAGCGCAAGGCCGCTGAAGACCGTGAGCGTGTCGCTGCTCAGGCTCAGGCTAGCCAAGTCGACGCCTCTGGCCCTCCCGATCCTTCTCAGGGACAGCCATCGGCTTACGGCGGTGGTGTCCGTCCTCAGCTTCCTCCTATTGGATACCAGCCTGCAGACAGCCAGGTGCCTAGTCAGTATGGTGCTCCTGGTGGTGGAATGGTTTATCAGAGCAACGGGCAAATGGGGTACCCTCCCAACTATCCTCACTCCCCGTACCAGAGCGGTCCCGTCTACCAGCAACGTGAGTAAATTGCAAAATGAAAAGAAAAAAACATCAGCGTATCACAGCATATGACGCCATCTTTGTTTCTCTTTGAGAGCTGCGACCCCGACCCCTCCTACCTTTGGATCTTTGGATTTTACATACACTCCCTTCTGCTTCGGTCCACTTTCATCTACGCCTACTCTCATCACCAGGACTGGTTGGCTGATTATTTGGCCCCCCGCCATGACACTCCAGAGACTCAATCGACCGGCTACCCGCAATAATTCAATAATTCGCCTCCTACGCCGTGGAACGCAAATTGCATCTCTCCATTGTTTTGCTTCTTTTGTTTGGTCTTATAATCACGATATCCCATTGCCTGACTTATGTCGTCTCGGAACCTCTGATCCCCATCCTTATCCTTTCCCCCTCAAGACTTCTTTCCTCGATGATACCAACCTCTTGCGGCTTTAATTTGTCCAGTCAAAAGAGTGTCTTTCTGGCTTTGTTTACCTGCGAAAAATATCTCTTTTTTTAGAGAGTTCCTGTGCATACAGCTTTGCGGAAGAAAGTCTCTCTCTACATTCTACTTTTGCTCCGTTGATTCGGAATTCGTGGAGGGTGTCTTACTCAAACTTCTGCTTGTTCGTTTGCCTTGGGTGGTGACTGCAGGAATGTGGTTTGTTGGCGGAATCTGTTATGCATCAATATTTGTACTTGTTTCTTGTTGGTTGCATTTTTTCTCATATTGTTTTTCACTTTTTTTCACCGTGGGCATTTACTCTTAAGACGGGTCTCTTCTCTTTTATATCTCTCTGGGGGGTCTTCGTTTTTTAATCATGTCCGATTTGCGTGTTTGTCTATGTCTCTGTATGGAAGTTTGCTGGTATTCTATTGGCAGGCTATTTTTTGCTCCTCACTATCTCTCCATTCTTACATCTCTTCCCTTCTAATCGTATGCTATAGTATTGTGCTAGGCTGTTGATGTCTGCAATGTATTCCTGTACTTTAAGGCTTGTGTATACTAGTCAGCGAGACTCAGGTCGTACCCGCGGTGATTTTGATTCAGTTTGCAAAGGAAGAGTGACTTGTCTCGTTTACTTTCAATAGATATCAAAAAAAATCCAAGCAACCGATTAAAAGCTAGTCACCAGACAAGAGATCGAAGAAAAGACGAGAAATGCAAAAGAAAATCAACACCCCGCAAAACCACCAATCCCCAACGAACTAGTATCTCCATACTACGCCGTCGTAATTTATTTTTCTTTCAAGAATAAGGTTCCCCTGGCGTCCAGCCCGTTCCAAGAGCCGGGTGAAGGGGAAACAAGACCCAAACTAAAAAAGACGCCGGTGCTCCACTGGTTCGATTCCTTGGCCTGTGAACTAGTGGGATCGGACGGTGCCAGCGCTAGTAACGGGGAGAAAGAGAGAGGGATGGAAACAATCAAATTAAGTTAAAGCTTAATATTTGAAGCTAGGGCAAAGGTACTAGTACTAGTATACGGTTGATTGTTACAGATCTGAGTAAGATATGCTAGTCAGGATTGTAGGGCTGATTGAAATTCACGGGTGATACGAGGTTGTGACTAGTGGATTGTATCTAGGAGGGCCAGTTGTGATACGAAGAATGTGTTCTTAGGTGGGATTAGTGGATTTTTGTTCAAAGTCTTTCGGTTTTCTGCGTTATGCGTGGATTTAGCGTCAGTGGCTTTAGGGCCTAAGACATCTGTGCGAAAGAGGATTGGGTATATTCCAAGGTTATTGCGGACTTTTTGCTTTTTTTTCGAATCCATTTTTCTAATCCGGGCTCTTCTGGTATTGAGTCTAGGATGGTAGATGACAATATAAGAGGATTTGGGAAGGAGATATAGAAGCTGATCTATATTGACTTGCTGTGCTATAACCTCGAAAGAATTTGGTCATAATAACAAGAAACGCCAATTATATTCTCAAATACAGCTACAGATTTCCCTGCTGAGTGGCGCAATAATGGGGCTATTTGTGATACGGGATTCGTCAGACAGTAGTTTTAGTGACGGGGCTAGTCACGGATGTGATTGAATGTAAGCTGATGGGAGTACAGGTACAAGACACGCACCACCTTCGTGGCGCAGTCCTGAATGGGATCATGGCGTCCCCTCAATTAGGGTTAGTGTAGCTACTACCACGTGGGGTGGAACTCCCCTGCAGATCTTATGTATAAGTGTACGATTACGTGGATTTGAGTTAAGTTATTTGCTTTGGTCGATCAGTTTGGCTGATGAGACTTAGAATGAGCAAAAGGGTGAGTATTGATATTAGTTGAACTACCAGAGCTACACAGAGCGCAGATGATATGTCTAATACGAATCGTAAGTAGAGGTACATGCTCTCTTTCATTGGGAAATAAGGGTTTTTCTTTAATTAGAGTTCAACGATCCAGTGGGTTCTCTCCATGATCGACTTTGCCGCAACTTGAAAGCATCGCCTCTGGATAGATTTAGTGGTTCTTGACAATACCTACTACTAATAAACATTATAGTACTTCAGATTCAGTCTTCAGGCCCATTTTTATCTAATAGTCCAAGTATATCGATACAAATTTGTATGAGAGATTGCTGAATCTGTATCTATTGATCTGAGCAGCTATCAGGTCATCCAAAAGGACGAGACTTGATTGAAAATCCTTGAATCCTTCATATGACCATGAGATTCCATATAATGAATGATTTAGTAGATTGAAGTCAAGCCTAATTGATTTAACCTTTCAACAAAATATTGTGCTCCCTCGGTGGCGTTGTCACCAATTCGCATCCTGAACATTTGCCAAGCCAGAACAATCTGGCCATTGAAGAAGTCATGCATACTTCTAGAAGTAGGTGTCATGCCGGCATTACATGTGTTGTGCAGTAGCACATCCCCCAGAATTGGGCCAATGCAGATCATGGCGTACCGCAGTTGAGGCCCGGGAACTAGTACTGTACTATGTAAAACCGACAATAGTCAGTTACAGTAGTTACTGGTTAGCATGTAGGGTCTAGCGGCCCGCAGCGCTTGCCTTCTAAGTTAAACTTGTTTAGGGTTAGTGCTGCCGCGCCATGTGCTTAGCGGCCATTGCTGGGAGATCATGTGACTGAGTGTTTATGCCTGGGTTATCAGGGTGGAAGACTAGCCTCATCGGGACTAGCTAAAGATTGACCTCCGAGAAATTATTGCGGACTTCCGCAGTCGCGACATAACAGATCAGAGCCAGTTCAATCTGGCCACTATCACCACCCAAAGACAGCCCTTTCAAAGGTGTGTATGCTTTCCCGATAAAACAGTATTCTCTGCTGCTTAAGCCCGACTAATCTCCGAAGTCAGACATCAATCTGGTGATGGCAGGTCATCTCCCGATCTCGGTCCTGAGCAGAGCTCTGCGCAATCGAGTTATTCGTCCACAGACTGTTCATGCTAGCTCTCGGTACCTCATTAAAGGAGAAAATACCTCGAAAGTCCAGCGGCCATTCTCTACACAGTCCCCCACCACAAACGATCCTGTCCCCTCCGAGAATACCCACGAGACCGAACATGAGAATTTGTTTCATTCTGAGCCGGCGCGGTCACTCCATGATGAAAAAAATGCCAGCGAGCAAAAGCCAAAAGACTCAGCGAAAGCGGAAAAACCCAATCCGAAGCTAGAAGAACAGACTCTGATGGATATCGCGTCCGGTGTGACTACCCACGGATCTGGTTTCTCAAGCAAGTCTATCGCGTTAGAATTGCAATGGCTATCTGATCCTAAAGATCTTGGAGACCGAGTGGGACGTCTTCTACGGTCAGACGATGTAGCACAGGCTGCGGCTCTGACCCGAGAGGCGCAGCGGAGACAGGTGAGGTGCGAACTGGCATGGAATCACCTCATGCGATACGCTATGGAGAAGGGCTATCCAGAAGTTGCTTTCAAGTTCTATAATGATGTGAGTGGAGCCCCGAATCTATCGTCACCAGCCCCTTCGAAACATCCTCCAGCAAGATGGGTATTTGACCCCCAAGAGTAATATCCACTGACTCGATCTTCGTTTCATATCAGATGAAAAAGCGAGGCCGAATGCCAAACGCGAAAACGTATACAATTATGCTTCAGGGCTTCGGGATGCAACCACAATCTCGCGCCATGGTCAAGAAGGCGGAATCTGTATATCGATCGATCTTTTCCAAACAGTCCAAAGTAAAACCCAACGTCATTCATGCGAATGCAATGCTCGGCGTGTGCCAACGTCATGGCGATATGGACACTTTGTGGCGGATTGCTGCCGAAATGCCAGACGAGGGGCCTGAGAAGCCGGATCAAAGAACATACAGCATTATTCTTGCTGCGCTCCAGCATTCTGCTCGCAATGATATCCAGAAATTGGACCCAAGCCAAGTTGACCAAATCATTGCCCGTCAAGAGAAAATGGTCCTCGAAGGCAAGAGAATATGGGCCGATGTGGTTTATCAATGGAAGCATGATGAATTGGCCTTGAATAATCAGCTTGTCAATGCCATGGCTTATCTACTTCTCGATGGTGTCCACGACACTGACTTTTACGACGTTCTGGCTCTCTACAACCAGACTATGGGAGTTCCTATTCTTGCCAAAAAGCCTACAACAAACACCACTATCGCTCGCCGGCGAGCTGCTTTCAAACTGAAGACCGATTATCGGTCCCAGCGACAAGTAGCGGCAATGGACGCATCCTTGAAACCAGCTTTGGCGGAAGAAGATGTTCCATTCGTCGACGAGAATAACAGACCCATACAGCCCGGCGCTGAGAACAACGAAATCGAACCTGAAGAATCGATGGAGGCGGAAGAAATGGAAGAGGAAGAAGATTTCGAGACTCTCTTTGATCCCATCACCACGGAAGCTCAACAGTCCTCGCCGCCTCTCAAGCCTGACAACAAGGATTTGACCATGATTTTGACCGCTTGCTTCAATATGACCCAAGGATCTGGACATGGTCCGAGTTATTGGAACCTATTGACCAAGGAGTCGGATACGCTCCACATCGAACCTGACCAGATTTCCTCCATGGAATACATTCGTCTTCTTCGACAAACTCGCTCCAGCAAGATTGCTGTTCAAGCCATTCGCGAACAATTACTACCTGCAGGCTATGCCGATGGCAAATTCTTCCATGTGGCTTTTGCAGCTTGCCGTCGCGACCGCCGCAATAAAGGGGTCCTCACTTTCATGGCAGAACTGTTCGACCTCATGCACGAAGCTATGGTACTTCCTGACCTGCGGGTGCTTGAGGGGTATCTGCGTTTCATCCAGGCTTTGAGCGAAGATCCACAGTCTCTCTTATATATGCGTGGTCTTGATGTCAAGCCCCAAAAACAGACACTGCAAGCATTGGGCAAGGAATTGCAGGCCAAGTTGAACCTTCTTGCTATTTCCACACTGCGTCCTCATGTGAACCAGCTTCATGAGGCCATGGCCCACGGGAAACCCGCTCCTAGAAGTCGATGGAATTCACTGAAAGGTGGAAGCGGAACTCTCAAAGGTGACGAGTGCGTCAAGATTCTCGCTAGAATCCGCACCTTGATCGATGAAACATTGAAGTCTGAATATACGCAATTCGTTCCCAAGGCCGAGCGCAAGATCTTGGTGGAGGAGTCGAAATTGCTTAAGACTTATTCTGACAAGAGCACTATCAAGGAGTTCCGTGCAAAGCTTATCTTCCCTACAATGGCGCAGCGAAATGCTTTCCAAGAGCAGCATTCGGAGCTTAGGAATCGGTCATCGAAGTTTGGTCAAAAGAAATCGCGGAATAAGCCAGAGAAGTCAGACAAGGCTTCTCCAAAGTCTGAAGCTGAAGCCGTAACGGAAGCCGAAGCCGAAGCCAAGACTGAGTCTATGACCGAGACCAAAACTGAAGGCGAGGCAAAGCCTGATGTTGAAGTCAAGCCTGAGGTCGAGAACAAAGCATGATTGATCTCAACCGAAGCCTCTTCGTCTCCTGTATTATATCATAAAATTTAGACCTGTATATTACTTCCCAAGGTCTAGCGGCGAGGGACACCTGCATATGTACACTAGAGCATCTCACTTATATTGCAAATATTTCAACTAATCCATGAGAAAATCAGAAACCAGTAAGTTCCGGGACATTTGCGTACGAAGATCTCCGATAGCAACTGCAAATGGAGGTAGGGCAATATACCCAGGCAATGAACCACGTAGCGGCGAAGTCTTGTTTCCAGATAATCCATACATGAGAGGAATCTCATGAGATGACCAGTGTCCAATATCTCGCCTTCCTCCTCAAATGGAATCTCTCTGGCGATATCTCTAAACACCTGGGAGATCTTCACGCTAGTTGCCAAATGCTGGATGTCAGCACGTCTTAACTCCACTTTGTGACATGTTTGTATCTCCAAATACTGCCACCCCGAACGAAACATGTCGAGGCCTCCCCTGAGTAAGATGGAGCTCTAGAGCACAAAGCCTGAAGATAATTGCAAATCTCTGTCGGAGGAATATGTCATATTACAAGCTATGTGGCCAGCCATAAAATGTCCGGACTATGCCAATATTCTCCCTAGCTCCTGTCACGCAATTGCTAATCCCCGTTGCATCTTGCATACGAGTCCCAATAATGGGCTTTAACTTTTTCCCCGAAGAGAACGAAATCAATACTAAATTGATAACATTCCCCATAATTTCCGTCCTCTTGATGGAAATTGTCCGATGCATTTTGGAGAAGTCGTGGTTTACTGAAAATGGCCGGGCCTCAGCAGCGTCGAAAATGGTATTACCTGCAATGGTTTGCAGACCATGACACGAAAGAAGAGAGACGACTTATCTTGAAATTGGACCTCTTGATTGTCCCGTATGCTGTTCTAGCTTACTGGACCAAGTATATTGATCAAGCCAATATTAGTACGAGACGAGCCCTTACTATGTAAAAACAGGGACTTCTAGTACTGACTCTATCTACAGACAATGCATACGTATCTGGGCTCAAAGAGGATCTGGGTTTCAATGGAAATGAACTGGTTCAACTGCAGACGTTGTATACTGTGGGCGCTGTGGTTGGACAGCTACCTTTCACATTTCTATTCACAAGGCTACCGATGCACTGGATAATCCCATTTATGGACCTGGCATGGGGTATCTTTACTTTATTGCAGTATCGCTCAAACTCATTTGCCGAGCTTGCTGCTTATCGCTTCTTGGTTGGCTGGTTTGAGGTGCGTAACGTACCCTACACTAGTAGTACTTGAAGTGCACAGCTGACCCCGTCTACCAGGCGCCATATTACCCGGGAATGCATTTTATTTTTGGTTAGTTTTATGCTACCTGATAGAAACCCGATATATTAACTAGATACAGGCTCATGGTATCGTAGCGACGAGATCGCACGCCGAGGAGGATGTTTCTATGTTGGGTTGACGCTGGGTACACTCACAGCAAGTCTTATTCAAGCAGGAACATCAGCTCGACTTGACGGTGTCAATGGTTTGGCTGGTTGGAGATGGATGTACATTATTTGTGCTGTGATAACTATTCCCGTGGCAATCCTAGGATATTTCCTTCTCCCTGGGACACCAGACAAACCAAACCGACTGATACTCAAGGAGAAAGACCTACAACTGGCCAAATCACGTCTCGAAAAAGCATCGCATGGTACCCAAGAAGAGACTGTATCCTGGCGAGCCCTTCTGAATGTTGGTCGTAATTGGAAATTTTGGGCTCTGCTCTGGCTCAACATTTTCTTCTGGAATGGAAGCGTCAATACTACAACTGGTGGTTATCAGCTGTGGCTGAAAAGTCTGGATAGGTTCTCGATTAGTCGGTTGAATGAACTTGCTGCCATCTCTCCAGCCCTTGGAATATTTTACATTCTGTTTGTGTGTTTCTCCTCAGATCTTCTATGGGGACCTGCCTGGGCGATCACAGTCGCACACACCTGGAATATTATCGGTCTTATTATCCTTGTCATTTGGAATGTCCCAGAATCAGCGCTGTGGTTTGCCTTCATGACGACGTATTCAGCTGTCGCAATGTCGAGCGTACTCTATGGTTGGATCAATAGCCAGCTGCGAGCCTCACCTGTTCAGCGCGGCGTGACTCTTGTTATTGTCAACATGATTGCACAGTCAACCACAGCTTGGACACCATTGCTAGTTTTCAAGACCGTCGAGGGCCCGCGCTTTACGAAAGGATACTCATTTGTCCTTGCAAACTCGATCTGTTTGATTACACTTGCACATATCGTGAGATATCTTATATCTCGAACTGGTGATACGGGCCATGTTGATGGCTCAACTGATATCGAAGAAGGGACCCAACAGGATGTGGTACCTGGAAAAGAAAGCCATAATTCATGATCACAGATCTCGGATTTGATTGAAGCTGGCCGGACTAGACAAACAGTGTGTAAAACAACCATTCAAGCTCCATAACTCAAGAAGTAAGCAGCCAGCCTGGGGACAGTTTTCCGGAAAGATATTGGAGAATCTCCACATATAGATCATTACTCAATGTTGATTGTGGCCAATATAACAGGTTATTTTAAAAGTCTTAAGGTAATGTAGGCGAGGGAGAGTTCGCGGCTGGGGAACTTTCGATATGGAGATGTTCCATATTGTATGAGACACCCTGTCTGCGTTTCCGAGCCTTCTCCAGAAATTCCTGTGCTTTGTGCAACTCAACCTTTCGTTGCTCCATGGCAAGTGTTTGCTCACGCCTGACTTCCAAAGGTTCTTCCACGTCATCTGTAGCCATGGCATCATAGCCATAGTCGTCCAGAAATTCGGGCGGGGGCTTGACGAGCGAGAGGGCAAGCAAATCGCCAATCCAGAGCGAGACCATACCTCGAAGCTCCAGCATTTCTGGAGAATCTGAATATGGAGGCGAGGCGAGAAGTTGGTCAATACGCGTTGCTATCTGTTGCGCTTGTTCTAATTCTTGTGACCGGACTTTTGCAATGAGTGCCTCCTTCCGGTTTGATACACGAGATTCTCCGTAACCGTCTGTTGACTCTTCATCGGAGATTTCAGAGGATTCTTCATCTTCAATTCTGTCCCTTTCAAACTGGCTTTCTTCCTGTGCAACGTAGACCCATAGGCCAAACATGGCAGGATAGTAATGCAAGGCCGAAATGGAATGAGGATGAGTCTTTAGATATGGATGGTTCAGTATCAACCTCTCATAGTACTCCTTTGCATCTGCGAAGCCCTTGTGGGTAAATGGAAGCGGTGCTCTATTTCCCGTACTGGAATCTCTGGACGCTCCTTGTTGATCTCGCCTTAGCAATATTTCAGCACCGATCCCCCACCGATGTTCAAGGCGTGGATCTACCGGCCTTCCTCTAAAATGCTCTCGCATAAGAATTCCCCATGCTCTCCCGGCCCTGGTGAAATCTCCTTGAAGCAGACATCGATGTAAGACAGTAGTCAAGGCTGCTAAATGTTGGAGTCGAAGGCTACCGGTATATGCGGGAGACTGAGGTGGGTATATAGGGGTCGACAGATTGGCTAGCCCATGGGAAAGTTGATGCGATAGTCTGCTCTTTTTGGCCTCATCTTTCTTCGGTGTTGCCATATGGGGAAAACTCCCCTGTGGAATCTCTTGGTCAAAAGACAGACCCGCGATTCGATATTGATGCGATTCATTCGGTGTCAAGATGGGAGTTGGGCCGACAGAGACTGAATCATCCCTCAACGATGTGGCATCTGTCGTTTCTTCATTTTCATCTTCCACATCACTCCATGGGTCCTTCTGTCTCCTGCGTTTGCGACGATCATATTGGGCGACTCGAGGGCTCGTTGGCTGCAGCCAGCGAGGCAGTGGCAAGGCAAAGGACGAGGCCGATACGGCAGGCGCCATAAACTCAACAACATCCAGGTTCCATTCAGGGTTGCTTAGAAAGCACAAGAAGTCCACGGAATTCTAAATTGAAATGTAATTCGACCGGTGGAGTCTATAAAAAAGGAAGAAAGAAAGTTGCCGAGGAAGAATGACTAAGAAAATCATCGCCGACGGGAAGCAAAACAGGCAAACACGACTTATCGCGCTATCAACCCCATCTCATCCCATCCCCAAGCCCATCCTCACTGGCACTCCCTTACCTCCCCTATTTCTCCTTCACCCCTCCTCCTCTTCGACCTTCTTCTTATCCATTCACTCGTTACTATTAACGATCAGCGTCCTCTGGGCGTCATCACAAACTCTGTTGGACCGCCCTCTCTATCTCTACGCTCCGCTGCGTCTATTGGGTACGTGTGGGCGGCAGTATCTGAGCGCTTGTCAGACAGATTGACCTCCCCGGTCGCAGTACTTTGTGTTGCAATACTTTGTGTAGGGCAGTCAACCTGCTACCGCCTCGCCAATTCCTTGTCTCTTTGTTTCGACGCTCTTTGATTTACCGGCATTACCCTCAGCCGTACCCGCCTTGAAGCTGCCTGCCGAACAGCTCCGGATCATATAACCCATCGAGTGTCCTCTTTAGAAACGCCGAAATACTTTGTTCCATTCTCTGCTCCAGAATTTGAGTACCCAGCAGCTAAGGATACTACTTGTTGTAACGGACACGAGGCGGTCTTCAGAAGCTGCTTATAAATCATCTCTGGCGATGAACAATCTTTGACATTGCGTATCCTTTGCTTTGATCAGTGATCTGCTACTATGGGACAGTCTTCATCTACGGCTCGAGACCCTCCTGAAATCGTCTACCCAGATTATTTGGCACTATCTCCGACACAGGGCGGCCCTGGTGCGAGGAATGAGGATATGAACAATCGACAACAAGCGGAGCAGAATGGGGAGGCCGGCTTCTCAACTGGCGTGGATATGCCTCAGTTTAATGGACAAGACATGGACTCCGACCAAACGAATGAGCCCATGGGGACTTGGCAGCACTCTCCTTTATCTCCAGGATCAAACTCCCAGCAAATGCGGAGTATTGAAGAAGAAAGTAACGAATCTCAAGACGCTGACGAGCCCGCATATCGCTCCGCAGCTTTTGCTCGAATGGCAGCGAGAAGGCAATCCACCATGTCCAGACTGGGATCTAGATTCCTGCCCAACTCAGTCATTCGAGGGCTTCTCAATAGCCAAGAAGAAACACCCGCAGAAGGCCACGCACACCGCCATGGATTAGTATCGCGAACACCCCCAAGATCTGAGTCGGGCCACAGCACCGGTCGATTCAGCCCCTTTAGTGCGTTAGGATCAAGAGGCGTGACTCGCCGAAGGTCTATGCGCGGGCCGTACTTTATTCCCTCGCGCGAAGATTCATCAAATGCCTCGGACCTGTCAGCAAATTCTCCCTTCGCTGCCTCCAATAGCGAGCGGCGAGTTCCTGGGCCCAATAGGGCTTCTTGGAGGCGGAGTACACGTCTCCACCGCATGCGCCATTCAATATCGACACCAATATCTCATATGTTTGGCCAACCACATTCTGATATAGACTCACCTCATGAGTATCTCCCACATCTGCCATCAATCCATCACCTTGATGAGCCGTTACCGCATGAAATGGATACTCGTTTGGACTGGAGGGAGTCACCCGGAGAGCCATCTCCTGAACTTAGTGGAGTCGAGCCATCATCGCATGGTGCGGGTCTACAATCTTCTGATCAAACAAACCCTGGTCTCATGGGAATGCGTCGACTTCCTGGTCTTCTTCGTGCGCGATCTCAAAGAGCGCTGCGGCCGCAAGAACAGACACCTCTTTCCCGAGTCTTACAGATTGCAGCTGCCGCAATCGCGGCTCAACTCTCGGGCACCAATGGTCCTGCCATGCCGAATATCCAGGCCCTAGGGAATGACGGACTAGAAGGGTCACTTGAGAATTTCATTCAGAGCTTAAACCATGCCACTACTGGACAACCTCAACCTTCTTCGCCACCTGAAGAAGGCCCAAGCAACGCTGGGAACGAACGACCAAACCCGCCAGTCAATTTCTTGCGAGTTTTCCGCTTTGCCAATTCAGAACCTCCTACTGGATCAAATCCCACTGGGCAAAATTCGGACACTCCGGAGAACCGCACGACCCAGCCAGACGGCATGTCTGTTGATGAACCAACAGAAGGAGGTGAAGGACGGATGGTCACATTGGTTGTAGTTGGTGTTCGATCTGTGTCGGCTGGCAATGGGGCAAGTAACGAACCTGGACCGCCGGGCCCTGGTGGTGCCGGCCTGGACGCTCTACTCGGCTTGCCATTCCTTCCGCCGGGGATTCCACGACCTCAAGACAGACCTGCTGATCCAGGACTAAGTGCGGACGGCCCCCAAAGAATGCAAGCACCACGCCCGGGAGGCCTTGCTGGAATACCACCGCCAAGAGTACCAGACTTTATACGCCAAACGGGTCTCAATCCCTCACGCAGAATGTCTGATGCTGGACCTCGTCCGGCGTATCCGTCCTACCCTCCAACCTCGCTGTCCGAAAGCCCCCCTGGCCCGCATCCTCCGCCTTCCACTCCCGCTGAGCAGGGCTTGTCTGCTGTCTCCTCTGGAACTTCGACTCCAAATCGAAGGCCATCATCCGCTTCTGCGCTGTCACCCAACCTTCTCCCTGATTTACATGAAGGGCAGTCTATGCAACCCCCCGCTGGGCCATCGAATGATGCTGCTCCTCTGAATGCTGCTCGTCAAAGACGCCGTAGTGACTCTGAATTTGCTCGTCATCGAGCCCTTGGCTCGGGATCAGTCCGTCGTAATGGTGTTGTTGAACCTGATCAACCTCCGCCCACCGGAGGCAGAAGCTGGCTTATCTACGTTGTTGGAACCAATCTATCGGAGAATCATCCAGCTCTGACAACGCCTAGTCTTTTCACCGATGTAAGCCTAAGTCGTTCCCTCCTTTATGAAACTCATGCTAATTCCAAATCAGAACCCAACATATGAGGACATGATTCTCTTGTCATCACTTCTTGGTCCAGCCAAGCCACCTGTAGCAAGTCAGGACGATGTCAATTCCGCTGGCGGTCTTTTCCGTCTCGTTGAGTACAGTGGATCCTTGGTCGCCGAATCAGTGGATGGAACTGGTGTGATCCAGATCCAAGACGGGGAGCGCTGTCTAATCTGTCTGAGCGATTATGAAGTGGCCGAAGAAGTCAGAGAATTAGGCAAATGCAAGCATGTCTTCCATAGAGACTGCATTGACCAGGTGAGTTTTTCAATTGTTTCTAGTCTAACATCCTTCGTGCAGTCCAGATTGCTAACCGGATGACCCAGTGGCTAACTACTGGTCGAAACTCATGCCCTCTTTGTCGAGGCCAAGGTGTACATGAAACTTCTAGCACCGAGGGCCCAGCAACCTCAGAGCCACCACCAACATTCCCAGGCACGGCTATCTAATTGGCCGTTCTTCTGGTCATCCTCGTCAAACCCAAGCTTTCATCTTTGGACCGAATACGTCCACATCTCTTCTCATCGAAATTTAGCATTCAGCGTCTGTTTAGAGTCTTTACGAGTTTTCATCATGGATATCCCCTCGGCATTCTGTCTTGTTGCGCTGATTGCAGGCGCTTTTTATCTGTTTGTCTTCTCTACATCCTTTTGGCCTAGAGATGGTTGGTCACCTTTTCAATGGCAACCAGATCATTGTTTCTAGTCTCGGTTGGTCCATGTTTGGATTTATTTGCCTCTTAGTTTCTTGGTCTCTTGGTGATGCTTGGATTTGTTCGGACACGGTTCATTATCTAGCAATTCCAGAGGTTGTGGAAAAAAGTGAATATAATGCCTCGGGGAATTAGTGTAACTATCAAATTCGGAAATTCACCACGCAGTTTTTCTTCCAAGGTCTTCCCCACCCATGTAATTTCTCTTCTATTGTATTTCTTTCCCTCTTCTAGGCCTATACACCTGTTCAAGTCAATTAAGCAATTTCTCATACTTCGATGCCCCGCTTCCCCTCGATCACGTGAGCGAAAATATTCCCGCGGCGGCGAAGCTCCAGCGTGAACTCTTACACTTTGATTGCACAGTTGGTGTCGATTGTACTCTACAGTTCGGTCAATTGACACGGTAACCTGGTGGGTATTTCCTTCGTTGGGTCCCTGCAGTCAGCGTGAAAGATTTCCTGGCAAGCATCGAATATCCTACAAAAGCGCCGAACCGCGACGAGTCCATACGAAATTGAAATATCAAACCGCGAGTACAACTAGAGAACCTCTCCCTCCGATCACACCTTCAAATATTCTACAATATGCCTTCACCAATTCGCGCGACAGTCCTAATCTCCGGTAATGGTTCCAACCTCCAAGCTGTGATCGACAACGTTGCAGAGGGCAAGCTGGACACCACCCTCGTCCGTGTACTGTCGAATCGCAAGGACGCCTTTGGCCTTGAGCGTGCCAGAAAAGCCAATATTCCTACACTATACCACAACCTTGTCAAGTATAAAAAGCAGCACCCTGCAACACCGGAGGGTGTTCAGGCTGCACGGGAGGAATACGATGCCGAACTCGCGCGATTGATTCTGGCAGACTCGCCGGAACTGGTTGTGTGTCTTGGATTTATGCATATTCTGTCACCGCAGTTCTTGGAGCCATTGGAAAAGGCGCATGTTCGCATTATCAACTTGCACCCCGCGTTGCCGGGACAATTCAATGGAGTGGTGAGTGTCCTGTATTTGCTATTCTGGAACTTCTCGATAGAGAATACAAGCAGTATATTTGCTCACAGTAGTATGATTGGTCTAACATTTCATCTCTAGAATGCAATTGAGCGGGCTCATGCTGCATGGATCGAGGGAACCATTGACAAGACCGGTATTATGATTCACGATGTGATTTCGGAAGTCGATATGGGCAAGCCGATTCTGGTCAAGGAAATCCCTTTCCAGAAGGGCCGAGACGAAGATCTAGAGGCTTTTGAGACTCGGGTTCATGAGACAGAATGGGGCACTGTCATTGAAGGTGTTGGTATGGTGCTTGAGGAGCTGCAAGCCCAGAAGCAATGATTCAGTGGATAGACCCGCCACTAGCCATTGAGAGCCGGAATATGCCAATCATCAGGATCTTTTGTTCATCCGAAATGGCATTGAAAGATCCGGCTGTTGACGATTTTATGACTACATAAGAAAAGAAAGATATATATACCGGAGATCATGTATTGAGTACGAAAAGAGAGAAACGAATCAACTTCAAATCTTAAAATTGATTGCTATCAATCATCTCACATATTCACGTCATCTGTAAAGTAATCCAGGTTCGAACTTATTCAATAACCAGTGGTAAATGTCAATCCAAGCTCGGGCCAACAAAGAAGAACAAGACTGCCGCCGGGCGATGCCGAGGAACTTGAAATGGGGCCCAAGAAAGTGTTTCCATAGTTCGAGTTATTGCAAATGGGCCACTTTCCAAGGATACGAGACGAATAGAATCTAAAAAAGACCGTGTATGGATACATCTACAGGATGATCTAGAGCAGGCCAATCCCATCTCGTGGATACATAGTACTGCGAGATAAATCCGACGCCACAAGTACAACAAGTCTAGTCAAAACAGACCAACAACAACGCATTTGAGATCGCTGGAAATTGCAGGGGATGTGAAATTGCATCCACCTCACCGGTCAGGGGCCCATCAATTCACATGTCTGATGCATCTTTCCAATGGCCCGTTGCATTTAGAGCGCCCCTCCGAGGCAAATCACTCGGAGCCACGCGACATGCGTCAACAACTAGCAGGGATAGACTAAAGAACGGCTCAATGGGTGGAATATCTGCAATGTACAATGCAACCCGGACCATCATTTCAAACGAAGATCGATTGATCAGCAGCCATTTACTTCCCCCCTGGGCAATATGCCGCCGTTGGGATCTCCAATCGTGGCCGCCACCCCCGTTCAGTCCCGGCACTCACGGCATCTCCCAAGAAAGTGACAGATCCTAGTGCCCCCGCTAGCTTCTCTTGGGGAATACATCCTAGTTTGCCTTTTCCAGGGACGGGGTGGACTAAGGACTAATGAAGGACAAAAGCACTATGTGGGTGGATTTGCGTGAAAATCAAGTCCCGGCGGGCGCCTACTCCGTGACTCCGTTTTCCGTAAAGGGCTTGACTCTCCCTTATTGGTGATTGTCCCAGGTAGAAAAGAGAGGGGGACTTCAAGGGGGCCACAATTACGCCCCCAATCTCCTCCTATTCCATTGTGTCTCCTCTAAAACGGCCGGCGTTAACTCAATTGTGTTGAGTCGAGGCAGTCATATCCGACGGTCCTCTTGGAATCGGCCGATCTCTGCACACTTTCTGAGCCTTGCGTCGGAGCATGAAAGCTTCCCGGTGCGTGGTATTTGTTATGGGACTGTGGGGTTTTGTTTGTATAGGTGTATAGTTAAGTCTTTTCAGAGATACAACCTCATGTCCCCAATTTGTATCTTTCTGCTACTGATGTAGGCAACTTCAAGTGGGTATGGACTAGAATCCGCTCTGATGCTAGAGACATCATTGCCGCTGTGCTTCTCGTGCATCTATATGTAGAGATTCGGAGGCTATGAAGTATTCAGATATCTGCCACTAGAGTGAATTCAAAGGTCACTTCTTTCAACTAAGTACTACTATTGACCTTGTTCATCATCATGCAAATGTACTATAACATTGAAAGATCCAAGAATTTCAGGAATGGTAGTAGGTACTGGCTTTTCCAACTCGAATGAGTGATTCAGTCTGGTAGTTCATGTTAACTACCAGCTACCTAGTGTAGGTAATAATAGTAGTCCATGTCAAGATTCCACTAGTTACCTATCTTCAACGGACGAGTATAAACTTGCCCATTCTGACCAAAGTTGTGGTCGTTTCGACATCATAGAATTAAGTTCCGCTGCTAATTGGCAGCAATTCTTGTCTTTGAAGTTGTCACCATGAAGAGTAGATCAATCGCGGCGCCGAGAGCCTGCTTCTTAACACTGAGTATAAGCATTTATGCCTTTCTTAACACCCCTTCATGCAGTTTCCGAGCAAAGTCCGGGCAAACACCTCTCTCGAGGCACGAATACGATTACGGCTTATAATCGACACCACCTACAAAAATGAGTGGTCGATTTCGTACAGTGGAAACCCAACATCCAAGCCGCTAATAGCCTTCGATGGGTCCAAAAGATAAAAGAATCAGCTCGGTATGTGGAGCTGAATGGACTGCCTTCCCTGAACAACTTCAACTCCGGGTCCTTTTCCCATGGGATCACGGTTGAGTGGGACCTCTGCCAGAGTGGAAGCCAGGTGGCTTCCATGCTTGCACACAATTACATCCCACGTACTTTTTGGTTAAAAAAAAGAAAAAAAAGTTCGAGATTGACGGGCTAGCATATCCGAGTATCCCGAAAAAGGGTTTTGGACGTATACTCTTGTATCTCTACTTTGAGATTTGTACATGGTATGACTCGTCCTTGATATCTTTTGATCATCTACGGCCAGATTCTTTCCCATGAGTCTAGTTTTAGATCCTTCGATCAGACACTGATTTTTATCATGACTGATCATACGATATGCTACCCTACAAAATGCCGATCGAGCCCAGACTAGCCGGTAATATGGATTTATCAATCGGGCTGTGGCAAGTTAAGTATCGTGCGGGTCTTTCTGGGCATTTTCTCTACCGTCAAGTGGGTTGGTTGACTTTGAGCAATGTACATACACTGCACTAAATCCGGTAGCTAATCGGTGCAACCTTGGAAAGGCTTTCCATAATGCCTACTACCTGTAGGTATACTCTCAGATTTACTATTTATCCAATTGGTGATAGTCCTTCGTCGATCCTCCATACATACTAGCATACTATAACATAGCGACAAAGGATTTATGCGCCTCAGATGCCCTAAGACCACGCACTCTGCCGTTGATACTCCTGACACTCCATACTGCGTATAATGTGGATTTTGATAGATTTTTAAATAGGGATAAGTTGGAACTGCTCTCAAGACCAACCTAATTAGGCATAGGGTATAGTAACGCACAGATGGAGATATCAACCTGCCTTCCCCAAGTCCCGGTAGCAGCTATGGCCATTATGGGGAAAGGCATGAGATCTAGGACGGAGATGTTACTACTTCTGGCCCAGTGCAGTTGCTAGACTTGACTGTAGACCACGATCGACATCAAGAGACTAGCAGAGCAGCACGAGTAACGCGGTGCAGTGGAACCCAGCACCCAGCGAAAGACATTGAGTGACCCACTGGCCCACTGTCTGTCAAGGAGCGCAACCATTTAGCGTTTGATCGGCTCACCTTTCACCCACATGGCGAGAAATGTCGGAAGGTCGGTGCACCGTGCATCTTCTAGGGCAATTAGGGCTTGCACCGGACTGTTCCTTAGCACTTTTTGACGCTGGTTGAGCCAACCATCCTCTTTTCCTTGAGCGAATAGGACAGAGAGCCGCCACTGGCGTAATGATCTGCTATTATTCCTTGCCCTTGCCCTTGCAATCATTATCGTGCTGGAGCTGGAGCTGGAGTCACCGATGGAGCTGATTTCCCAGTGCATCTGTCTTTAGCGCTTTTTCGATTTCTTCGACCCACCCTTTGTTTTATTTCCTCCATTTTTACTATTTTTTTTTCTCTCTCTGCATGCCTGTCAAACTCTGGTCGATCAGGTACAATTAATGCAGCTCGGATAAATTTATTCAATTAAAATTAAAGGGGGAAAGAGTTCAAAATACGGTAGCCTTCAGCTGAGATATCTTCATGGAGCCTCCCCACCCACCTATTGCTAGTACACTATCCCTAACGTCTACATAATGTATCCCTGGAAATTATATGGGAGATTCGGTGCAAATTTCCTCCATCGGAAGCCGAGATCAAGGACTCCGTTCTCTGTCTCGTGGGCTCTCCTCCACACCCTCCCCCGGCTCGTCCTTCCCAATCATGAATCATTGATGGATTCATGAGCTCAATGACTCCACAATGAAAGTCCCCTAGTGTAAAATCAGGATCCACTCATGAATCTCCGTCACGAACAGAACGTTTTCGGCATATTCTCGATGCACCGGCGCCTCTCGAGGTTTCAGATTTGCCGAGTGCACCAGTCACCTGGTGCGGAATCCGCCGTTCAACTATCAGACCCGACCTATCTGTCTCGGGCTCCAACCACCCGAAGCTTGAACTATCACCGAGGTGGCCGGCCCTTCTTAACTACCTTGTAGGCCCACACTATTGAACTCTTCTAGGCAGGTTCCACATTCTATCAGGGAGAGTGCGATCATTGAGATCATGAGATCAGAAGATAATAATAATTGTAAATTCTTTAATACTCATCGGGATACCTCCGTCGGCTCATCGATGACCGAGGGGTTGGAGGAGGTTGAGGCGGCTAAATTGGAGCTGGGGAGTCCAGATAATGATTTAATGTATGCATGGGATGACCGGAAATGCGCGATCCAGTAATGAGTAATTGACAGACGCTCTACTGTAATCATGTTAGGATCGCCCCCCTCTCTCCCCTCTTCCCTCTCGTTCGTTGAAGGCTCGAGCCACCCCCATCTGCAAATGCAAGCCCTAAGAAACTGAATTTCCCGGTGATATCACTGCCCTGTGGCTTGCGAGGATCGTCATCCAGAAAACATCCGCCCCCTTTCAAGTTCACCGAGACCCGAGGCTCGTGGAGATCTTCTGACTAAGGATTAAGGATAAAAATAAGCCCAGAGGATGATCCCCAACTAGAGTGGAGAAGAAAGGGGCCATCGAAGCAGTGCGACATTAAGGATCTGTGATACTACGCTGTGAATCTCCGAACTCACCCCCCCAAATCAGTTCTTTCTCCCCTGATGGTCATTTTGGCTATCAAAAGGACAAGTTGGCTATGCAGTCCCAGATAAAATTGATTGAGCTCTGCGAGTATCCGTATACAAATCAGCTGTTAGGGTCAAGCTGCATTGAATAGTATCCTACTAGTAACTAATAAAGACCTAGAACACGGGAAAGTTCCAATATCAGTTCATGGAAGAACTACTTAGTATAGAAGTGAATAACTGGAAGAAATAAAGGCACGAGATTCAAGGGCTACTTCGTATGGTTCGTATTGAATGTGGACCGGAGTCGGGCCCGGAAAGCCAAGAAGATTCATAAATATCAAAAAGAAAAAAGAAAGAAAGGTTTTCCTTACTCCGTAGATGGCTCTTTTAATCTCCGCACATTCCAATCCTCTTTATTCTTGGTTCCAATAGTCTGGGTCAACCTCACCCCACCCCCTACGCTTGTCAAGTCTACACCTTTTTTGACACTTTTCTTCCAACTTCCTTTAGTTTATCTTTTGAGTTCCCCTCATTCCTCTTGTTCTTTTGGGCTGTTCTCTTCTCTTTGACCGTATATTGCGTCTTCTAAAATTGTCTACGATGCAATTTCCTGTTCGAAATACATGCTGAGTTGAAGGGGGGATCCACGTCGACTAGGAACCACCCGAATCATTATGGCGCAGTCATATCATCAGCCGCAAGCCGCTTTGGCCGGCTTTCTAGATTCAATGCAGCAGGACTCAGGCATGTCGGCCTATTCGCTCTTTGGACCAACGCAGTATCCCGACAGCGTCGCGTTTTGGCATGATCCCTCCGCCGCTCCGGCGATGGCCGTACCCGCTCCACCATACCCGCCAAAGCAGCCGACTCTACTTCAACCCATCCCAGATCAGAAAAAGCATAAGCGTACTCGAAGTGGCTGCTTCACTTGTCGTGCGCGTCGAATCAAGTGCGATGAATCCCGTCCCGTATGTGAGCGTTGTAGGAAAGGTAGTCGAGACTGCGTCTATCCGTCTCCCACGGGATCTGCCTCTAAGACTGGAGGTCGTGCCGTTGGGAAATCTCGTGGTACTCGCCCACCATCGCAAGGTAGTGATTCTACTGGAAAACAAGATGCTGAAACTGTGAGCCCCTTGGAACCTATCATCGATGAAGAAGAACCGGACAGTGTCGATCCGGGATGGCAGCCATCACCACCAGCCAGTGGTGTCCAATCTCGTCCCGATTTAAACAGAAGCCAGAGTGGTCAATCAGTCTATAAACCCTCAAAGCAAACGCCCGAGCCTGAAAATTTCAACAACTTGGATCCAGGTAGTTCACCCTCCACTGAGTCATCTTCGCGCTTTGAGTCAGTGAGTGTACGATCAGCTAGCATTAGCCATACAACCCTCGACCTTCTAAACTCAACTCGTTTATCGGATGATCTGCGCTTTTATCTGAATTATCATCAAGAGTTTATCTCGCATGAGCACTACTTCTTGAGATCGGGAAGTGATAATTTCATTCATGGCAGCATCATTGAGCTTGCTATGGGCTATGACCCATTGCTATATGCCCTTGTGGGATTTGCCGCCTATCATCATACCTTACACATCCCAGGAGGGAAGCTTTATACTTTCCTGAAATACTATAATAAAGCTCTGGTCCTTTTACGGAAATCATTAGGTTCTGGGGAAGAGCATACGGAAGCAACGTTATGCACTGTTCTCGTCTTGACAACCTTTGAGGTATTTCTCTCTCCAGTGAACCAGTAGCGGTTTGGTTAATGCGTGGTCCATTTTGCTAACTCATATCATCATTTGTAGGAATACATCGGAGATTGGGTGAATCTGATCGATCATCACCAAGCATCTCATGCACTCGTTCGAGAAATTCTGACGCCAGAGTCATCAAATACGGTTCCCTTACACACAAACATCTTTTTATGGTACGCACGCTTCGACATCGTCGTAGGAATAGTCGCCGGCACCGAAGCAGTTCTCCCTCGAGAATGGTACATTGGAAAGGAACAATACGACGCAGAACAAGCAGCTCTTTATCCCAACGATCCTGCAAAGCAGCTTGCTTTAGTCGCCTCAATAAACCGCCGGTTCGGTTTAGAGATGGCTTCCTTGTATGCGAGACTATCTCGTGGTCTAATTCCTATGGACCAGTTCGTTATTCAGAATCAACAACTGGGCCAAACTATGGAGCGTGCAAAGAATATCATCAGGAAATTCGACAACTCCGAACATACTGTCTCATCTTATCCAAATAAACAACCTTTGACTGAGTTTGATATCGTGGATCCATACGTTCCCGGTGTGCTCCATACGGGACCATTGTGGGATGCAAATTATGCGTGGATTGATCTTCTCTCCACGGAATTGATGTTCAAGTATCAGACGATGCTTGCTTTGAGACAACCTCTCCTCCCAGAATTGCAAAGCCTGGCATTTGAACAATGTCGACTCCTCGAGACTATCGACCGTTGGCCGAACAAGGGTTATGGGCACTGCATTGGGTTCAAAAATAGTATCGGTCTAGCCAGCATGTTCCTCACTAAAGACCACAAGCACCAAATGTGGTCACGGCATAAGCTGGCTATGATGGAACAAAATGGGTGAGTAAAACTAATCAAACTGTTATGCCTGAAAATCTTCGCATCTCCATGCTAATCTTTTCCTAATCGAATAGCTACATTATCCCCCCGAAATTCCGCGAAGCACTCGGCGCTATCTGGCAACTCCCTGAACTCGCACATTGGTGGCTCCCAAATGACGAAGGATACTATGAAATCATCCGTGAAATCCGTGCCCTATCGGCAGAGCGTATGAGCCAACCTCGCGACGATTTCCGCGAAAACGTGAGAGATATGAAATCATTATTCTGGAAGCTGAATGTCGACGATCAAGATGATGAGAATAGTCCTTCGAGTAGCCATAGTGGCATGCCTTGAAGTACTCATCCACACAAATATCGCCATAATATTCTCTTTGGAGGGCCGATGATGTCTTGGATTCAACGCTCGCACCTACACACCGCAACCTTCCAAGCAGTCATACTGGCCTTCGAAATGACCACATTATCACCTGTATTCACATAGATGAGAATTTTTTCATGCTCAGTTTCTGTCTGTCAGGCGAACACATTCTTCCAAAATTTTTGCTCGCAAAAAGCTACTCTTTGCATACATTTTGCGCGCGCATACTCCATCCATTGTCATCAACTTGCTCACTATTCTGCCTTTTTTTCTTCTTCTTTTGTATACCCACTCCTGTCATCAGCCTTCAGCATTCTACTTTTTGTTTCCTGGTTTGACTCTCCCCTACCATCTTCATTTTCTGGTTTTTGCATGGTTTCCTTCGGTCATGACTTGATGTGTACATTTATTATACCCAGCCGCTTGGACATCGTTGAACAAATACTAATAGCATTCGTTTCGGGTTCCTCTTCGATGCTTTCTATGTTCGGGTTTGAGAATGATAGAATCATGATGAAAGACAAATACTAGATTTCGTGATATGTTGTTTGTTTCAGATATACATTTTTCTCGGAAGCAATGGGCGTTGCCAGCGCAACTTCATGATGCTTCTCCATTATTGGTGTCCTTGCTAGCCTTCGAGTGTAGCTCGTCAGGGCTGCAGCCGGATTTCCACGGCACATTTTTTGCTTGAATGACTGTTTCCAGACCACCAGCTAGCTCTCCGACATTGAATTCCTCTCCATTCAGTTCCTCTCCCCACGGCAACGAATCGACATCTACCTCCCACCCAAGCAGACACCGCAGAATAACACCAGCCCCAGCCTTACTCATAACAACGTTCATTTCTTTGCAACGCTCATCACAGCAGCATTCGATACATCCTTGAGGCAAAATGCAAGTGCAATTCTCAATACGCGTCACGGCACGATGTAAAAGCAACCCAATGAACTCAAATGCTTTACTCGCAATACCGGAACCACAAGATCCGCCCTTGGCATCGTAGAAAGTCAAACGAGCGGGTCGCTGGCGCTTGGGCGGTTGAAGTGCTTTTCTCATCTTCTCCTGCTCGGCGTCATCATTGGCGCGACTGAGTGCACGACCCAGTTCCTTCTTGGCGACCTTACATTCTGTACGGACGTCGCCTGGCGAGGAAATGACAAAGGACGGGAGAAGGGAAAGAACCGCATGTTCTGCGGCATGGATTGCAGCAGCGATATTGAGGTTGTGGGACTCGAGAATCTCAATTGCTTGGGAGGGCACATTGAGCCACATGCCCTTAGTGAGAATGTCAATAGGCGGGTTATCGACGGTAACGGCATCAAGAACACGGCCTCGTTTGTCGATTTTGAAGAATCCGTATACTACGGCGTGGATCTGGACGGCGCCGAAGTAAGCCCGAGAACCGGAGGGATCGGTGCTGACTAGGCGCATCGTTTCCGTTTCGATGGGGTCGATGTCGGTATAGTCTCGTTGCATTGTGCTCCAGTCTACATTCACACGAAGCACACGCGCGAAGAACTTCTCCGGGTTCAGCTCTTTAACAAGATACGTTTGACCTTGATGAAGGAATATGCCACCTTCGTAGATGGTGAAGAAGGCACGTGAGGCCTCTACTTCTTCAAGCACAGTGTTACGGTCATTCGTAGTGTCGATTACCGCAAAGTGCTGATCTTTTGTGTCGCGAATTGAAACACACCGAGAAGGATGAGGACGGAATCGGTCATGGCAATGATAGAACCCCATACTATCCTTGATCAAACGTGTTGCTGCAAGGGCAAAGAGTTGTTTACCAAAGTATTCCCAGTCTTCATCTGGCCGAATAGGCATTTCAAACGCAGCGCACTGGATATGTCCTTCTTGAATGAGCTCGTTGCCCAAGTCAATCTGTAACTCGCAGTTTGGTCGAGTGAATATCTCATCCGGATTCTGCATGTAGTGCTGGTCCGTTGGATACCTGTCGCCGACGAGTACGGACAAGGAATCTTTGTTCCGTCGCCCAGCTCGACCACTTTGCTGCCGCAGGTTGGAGATTGAGTAAGGGAAACCCATGGTTATGACTGCGTCAAGGGAGCCTATGTCAACGCCTAGTTCCAAAGCGTTGGTGGCCACAATTCCCATCAGTTTACCCTCGAACATTTCCTTCTCAATCCGGCGGCGGTCTTGAGGGCTATAACCACCTCGATAACCCATTACCATGTTGCCAACAGCTGCTCTTTCGAGAGCTTTGAATTCATTGCGTACAGCCTGTAAGAGAACCTCGCAGAAGTGTCGGATTCGGCAGAACGCTATTACCCTCACTCCTCGAAGGACAAGCTGGCAGAAAAGTCTCGCGGTCTCAGCGACGCTATCACCACGTCCTGAAGTTGGGTCTGCTGGGTCTTTAAATGGGGTATTCCAGCATATGAATTCTTTGCGGCCTGATGGAGATCCATCGAAGTCCACTAATTTCACGTCTTCGATTCCAAAGACTGATTTCATGTGCTGTTCGGGGTTCGCGACTGTGGCGGAGCAGGAGATGAACTTCACATGTCTGTTTCCCACTGCCGCGCAAATTCTACGAAGTCGCCGCATGATGAAAGCAACATGAGAGCCAAATAATCCATTGTAGACATGTAATTCGTCGACTACAACGAATTTGAGATTCTTCAAAAAAGTGCGCCACGCACTTTCTTGTGGCAAGATCGTAATATGTAGCATGTCAGGATTGGTGAAGATGATCCGCGCCTCGTCCCGAATGAGGTTACGACTGCTCATGGGCGTATCTCCATCAAATGTTTCGACCATTGTGTGCTGCAGTCCATTCATATATTGAAGTAGATCTGTCATGCTGCGCCGTTGGTCTTGCGCTAGGGCCTTTGTAGGAAAAATGTACATACCCCTACTATCAGAGTCCTTCTCCAATTCGTAGAGCATTGGAATTTGGTAAATGAGCGACTTGCCTGAGCTTGTTGACGTTGAGACAATAACATTGTGACCGTCATATAAGTTATTGATTGCCTCCGCTTGATGGGAATAAAGCTGGGTGATTCCTCTTGTATTGTAGAGAGCGTTGACCATATCTTGCGAAAGCTGAAAATTCAAGTCGCCGTAAACCGGGGATTGAGCATCAAATACGCGATGACCTTCCGGTACAATCTGGGCGTGGTACCACTTCATTTCCCGGATTTCGGTGATGATTTCAGCAATAGACTTACGATCCTTTGGTATAGTAGTCGGTATTTTTGACCCTGTGGCAGTCTTCACAGTATCTGGGGGCGCCGGCAAGAAAGTATTCTTCTCGTCTTCAAGTATCAGAGCAGGGTCAATGCCTTGATCTTCACATCGAACTAGGAAAGCGTCGATAGCATCTGTGAACTTCGTGTTGCGCTTTTCAATCAAAGACAGCATCTGCTTCTGGCTGTAAACTGGCATTTTCAGATCTTCATCTTTCATTCGACGCACTGGCTTTGACGGATCGCCAGTTTTGGGGTGGAGAACCTCTCGCTTGAGATCCCCGTCAAGAAATTCAAAGAGTAAAACGTAATTGCCAAACTCGTGGTTCTGGAAGGCATCAGAGCTAGCAAGATCTTCCGCATTAAGAGAGCCATGACGTCTATGTAGACCGTATTCAATTGTCTCTCTGTCTCCGACTGTCATGACCTCTAGACTTGCTTCATCGACATATTCGAACCGCACTGCTTGCGGAACCAAGGCCTTGACTCTGGCCACGTCCTCCACAGTGAGATCTCTCCCTTTGCCAAGCTGTGCTTGGACTGCTTTTCTAATATTGTCAAAAGTCGTAGCAAAGTGCTTGCGCGTGCAGCAAAAAGTATAGACCAGATTCAGGGCGCGATGTGTCTGCGAAAGTTGTTTGAAGGCATCCGGCCATGGTGCCGATGGGGTTCGCTTATTCGGGGGTTCTGAAGTATCATTTGAGACTTTTTGGTTGTTTTTTCCTGCTTTTCGCTTTTTGTTTGGGCCACTCTTCACGGGCTGAGGTTCTTGTACACTAGGAGACTCAGGCTTGGTAGGATCCGAGTTGCCAACTGGTGACGCGTTTGCTGCGGTGTTCCCAGGAATTGGGGGGACTTCACCCTGCAAAGCTTTTCGTTTGAGGTCAGTCGTGCCTAATCTTGGAGGGTCCGCCATTCTGGTGGTCCATAGTTGTAATCTGACAAACAAGCGTTCAAGGAAGCGTGCATGTTACTCAAGGATGATGCGCAGTGAAAGCAAGGATACGCGTGGTCACGTGTGCCAATATAACCCGATTTGGCAGCCGCCAAGAGATTCAATGTGCAACCCTCATGGTCGATGAATAGCAATAATACTCTTTCCAAGGCTACGAACTATCTCAAGGTCATCTTAACAACCATAATGAGATTTCTGGGTGGCTCAATACTGTACTTTAGACTATGTAGGAAGTAAAGGGCTATGCCAAATAAGAACTTGGAAGAACCGATCATTCTCCACCACCTGGGCACTACGCTAAGTATTCAACAACCTTGAAAACAATACTACCAGTAGTAAGAGAAACGTGGCTTCATTCCCAAGCTCATTCATATACTTCATACAATTAAAACTCACAACTTAAAAAGGGTTCAACAGACAAATAGAGGTCAAAATCGGCGATTTCTAGTCTTTACACATTCGGCATTCCATCCGAGGACCCTGCCGATAATCGGCAGTTTCACTCGCGACTCCAAGTTCAGCATTATATACGAATGGACTCTACGTGGGAACGAAGCTCCTTCTTTCAACTATTTTGCGGATTCAGGAGTCTGGCAACTACTTTTTACCTGTCATTTATTCGGTGATCGGCACAATACCTTCGACTTCCTCTGACATCGACATCAAGTTGGAAACCATATTAAAGTCGAAGTATTTGGTCTCCTCATCTCTTGATCTCTTCAACATCACCCGTGGACAGAGATATCGAAGACTCTCCCACAAGCATGATTTGCCAAATTCAACCATCATCCAAAAGATTGTTGCAAGTTTCTCAGAAAGTCCTTTTCAACCCGGCAATCCCCTACAGGACAATGGCCACATCAACCTCATCAGGGACCAACTCCCTAAAAGACTGGAGTGCAGCACAATACCTCAAATTTGAGGACGAACGTACGCTCCCTGCTCGTGATCTCCTATCTAGAGTCCCACTCGCATCTCCCAAACGCATAGTCGACCTGGGCTGCGGCCCAGCCAACTCGACCGCCGTCATTCAGTCCCGCTATCCAGGCGCCCAGCTAGTGGGGATCGATTCTTCCCCGGATATGATCCGCAAAGCCAAGACAACACTTCCACACCTTGACTTTTCAGTCCAGGATCTAACCTCCTACAAGCCTGAAGGCGCAGTTGACCTCTTCTATTCCAATGCCGTGTTTCAATGGCTGAAGAAAGAAGAACGTTTCGAAATTGTTAAGAGACTTATGGCCACACAACCATCTGGCGGTGTCTTTGCCCTCCAGGTTCCTGATAACCTTGCAGAGCCATCGCATGTTTTGATGCGTGAGATTGCTACCTCTGGCCCGTGGGCGGCGAAGCTTGCGAGCGTTGGTCGGGATGCGTTTCAGACTCCACAAGAGATCTATGATCAACTCATACCTGTTTCTTCCCAGGTCAATATTTTCCATACCAGTTACTACCACTCCCTTGAGAACCACGAGGCTATTATCGAGTGGGTGAAAGGTACTGGATTACGACCATTTGTGGACCCTTTGCAACCGGAAGAGAAGGAGGGGTTCTTGAAGGCATATCTGGCGGGTCTGCAAAAGGCGTATCCGACTTGCGCTGATGGTCGAGTGTTGCTACGCTATCCTCGATTGTTTGTAGTTGCTGTTAAGAAGTAAAGCTGATTCAAGGCCAGTCAACCCAATAATAATTCTTTCAAGTTCGTATATCTCCAATGTGCTCCTAGTATTAGGGCTCTTTGACCCCCAATAGAAGACAAGGCCTGGCGTGGGTCTTCTACGCAAGAAAACTCTGTACCAGTAGAAATGCTTGCAACATATGAAATTGATAATCGCTAATAATCAGGTATCGCACACCGTAGTGATCGCGCAAACTCCAGATGTAACTCCAGATGCACCGAACCCTAGTTTACTCTTCTCTCGCGCTTTAAATCACAGACCCCGTTGTCTTAAAGTTTACTCGTCTTCATCGTCGCCCTCGTCCTCTTCTTCCCCAGTCAACAACTTCCTTATAGTCTTGTATAGATCCAATGCGTAAGATTCATTGGGGGTCTAGTGAGAAAGGTCAGAGGCCGAAATACATATCGTCGGAGTTGGAAAGCGGGGGGACTTACACGAAGTAGCAAAGGGACGGTACGGCCCTCTTCCGTGCTGGCCAGGAAGATTTGTTTGTTGGTAGGAGCCTTATTTTTGGCATCACCATAGTTCATGCCCTCAAAGACAGGGCTGTTTAGCATCACTCGAAGGGCACCGTCGGCACGCATAATCATGCGGCCAATCTGCTTGCCATTAACGTCTCGAGCATTGACCTTGAATGTACCAAGGCCTCTTTCCTTCCACTCGCCAGCGGTGAATGAGAAAAGCTTGGCCTTGCATGCAAAAATAGTCTTCTCTTCTTCCTCGCCAGTTTCGACTGCATTGGGGTATTAGTTCATCCACAAAAAAAACCAATGGGTAGTGTCACGATAGCATACTGGTCTGTTCGAAGAACCGCTCATCAGTTTTAGCCGCCTCAAAAGTGTTGGTTTCATCCTCGCCCTCGCCTTCATCTTCTTCGTTATCGGACTCTTCGGCGCCCAACGGTTTGGATTTAATTTCACCAAACGTCGAAGAGACATTTGGAGAGGCGAAGCTTGTTTTACCGGCAGCAGACGCAAATCCACCTCCAATTCCACCAAATCCTGTCGTACTGGGGGCAGCCGCGAAGGGACTAGCCGATTTGAACACGGACGATGTTGATGCTCCAAGTGTGCCAAAGGGAGACTTTTCAGAGCCGGCGAATCCCCCAAGTGCAGATCCTGCGAATGCAGAACTTGACGCGGGCTTGTCAGTGGTACCAGGCGTTTCGGTGGATGAAGGCGGTTTTACGCCGGCCAGTTTGGCAAACGGCGAATCAGCTGCTGCGCTGGCGAAAGCGCTGGCGGAGAAGAGCTGGAATACCGGTCAGTTGGAGTAAGAGAAGGGTAGATATAATAGCGGCGAACCGACCTTATTGGTTTTGCTTTCGCGCTCTTCCGAATCATCACGGTGTCGCTTCTTCTCTCTTTCATCCTCGGCTGCGGACTTTGCACCAGAGTCCTTGCCCACACCGGTTTCCTGAGACGAATCTTCATTTACCTCTGCTTTCTTAGGAGATGCGCGTTCGAGCTGTTCCCGGCTTCGCTTCTTGTTCAGGCCTTTGCGATTATCGCTGGTTTCGGAATTCGAGGTTTCCTGTGATGAGGTGTCGGTGTTAATGTTGTTCTCAATCCAGATTCCTGGCTGTTTGGGTATGGGACTTGGACTCCGATCGTTTGAATGGGTCTCAGGGTCAATTGTGGATTCCAATGGCTTCTCCTGGGACTTGGTAAGATCCTTGAGTTCATCAGGGTCTTGCAAGGAGCCTTCATCTTGCTCAAGCTCCACTTTTGGGGGATTATGAACTGTCGTTTCGGCCTTTGGGCTTCCCACGGACACTTCATATCTGCTTCGGGAAATAGAGGCATGGGAATCACAATGATCATCTGATTGTGACTTTGGATGGCCCTCAAATTCTCCCGACCCGCTGGATACATCCTCGCGAGTCGGTTGATTTTCATTGGACTTTGTTTCCGGGGATATGTTGGGATCCTTTGGGCCATGGGGTAGATCAAATGAAGAGCATGCCAGGGGTTCAATGCTTGCTGAAGACCCAGGGCTGTCAAGATTCCTAGGGCCAGATGCGTCTTCGCTGGGTGCACGCTCCTGGAGGCTGCAGGTTTCTCCAACTTGCTGAGCCTCCCGGGGCTCAGTATGCTGGGTTCTCTCAAGTTCATGACAAAGTTCTAGAGTGTTTCTCGTTTCTGGTTTCCTTGATTCTTCGAGCCAAAAGCTAGAACTATCTCCGTCGGATCCTTCAGAACGCTCATCGGATGCTTCAAACTCGGAGTCACCGGGCAAATCTGAGTTTTTTGCGGATCTTGGAGAGTTCACAGAACTATCCACATGTGTCTCCAGGGATTCCATTTGGGGCACTTTGACGACGGGGTCTTCCTTGGCCAAGTCCTTCGGGGGGGCCGGGAGGGGGTGCTCGGGTTTACATTCAGATTCACTCACTTTTTGGGAGATTTTGGCAGCGTTTGTATCCTTGCTCTGGACAAGCTCGGGATTCTGTCCGTCGTTGGGCGTGGTTTCCCGTGATCGCTTCCTTCTGTCGTCGCCATTCTCGGGGGAATCATGCGGGCCATCGCGCGATTCTTCGAAAGATCGCTTCCTGCCGTTCTCTTTGTATGGCGTCGACTCGATGCTCGTTTCCTTGAGCTGCTTGCGAACGGGACGCTCGCCACCGTCATTGTCGGAGGGTGGGGACTGGGGATGTTGGGTGGTCACTGCGTAAAGATAAACTCTGTCAGATCTTGGAAATGCTCGAATAACGCAAGTATAAACAGAATAGGGTCCGGATATACGAGAATGAAGCAGTATCGCAGAGGAACGACACCGGATGAAAGCGCAACAGCCAAAGAGGGGCATGATGGAACTCGCTCGCCAGGCCGCTTACCCACCGGCTCTGCCATGGTGCTCTGCTCTATCCGTTCAAGTCTCCCCTGCGACACTCGCAGCAAACTCTGTGATACGTAGATCTTCTTCTGCCGCATCTCACTCAGGCTGTAAGGCACTCACCACCTGCCGAAGGCTTTGACTCATCCGAAACGGAGGCCATGGTACACGGTCGTTGCTCAAAGACTGAGCTGTGGGCGGAGTGGATGTTGCACCTAAAGCTTGAGTCGTATATTGGAAGATGAGGCGCTGGATCAAGACAGATTAGTGACCGGAGAGAGTGGTAGGGCGATTCAAGCAAGTCAATTCAAAGTCAATAATCTGGCGTGGGTGGCAGGAAAAAGAGAGAAAGGGAAGTCGAAAGGAGGAAGTCTTCAACTGTTGTTGTCGGGTCACCGCTCCGCCCCGCAGCAAACGATTCAACGTCGACTCCCACAGCTTTCAACAATCATGACAATGGCCATTTAGATGTATAAACCCTGGAGAGATGAACAAGGTTCCCTCAACTATATATTAACGAATTTCATGTTCAAAGCTTTTTCATCGACGATGTCTTTGCAGATACAATTCTGTTCGTATGCTCCTGAGTGGGGTGCTTTTGCCTCGGCCTTAGCGTCATAAGGTTGTTGGATCTGGAATTAGATATGCGTTGGCACATGTTGAATTGCTCAGGGTAGTCTCTGACTGTGAGATATAAGGAATATTAGCTTCGTTGTAAGAACAGCCATATATACAAGTCCGGATTAACGCTATAATCAATGCTTCATCGGGTACGAACTAAAAGCAACCTCGGAAGCTAACTTAAGAATATTAGAGATACATGATACAGTCACAATCATTTGTAGAATAGTAGCAGATATCAGCGGTGAAATTTGACTATGTGTACATGTGCTAATCGCAATTCAACGCAGGAATCCTTCGTGAGATAATGAAATGTTTGGGTTCGTTGAACTCAACGTGAGAAGTTCGACCTCTCCCGACTCGAGACTAAGAGATTTCGCGGTCTCTAACTAATGAAACAGAGGCACCCAATCGCAATATAGAACATGAATAGCGGGTACACCGCGATACCCACGCGGTTACGGACGATTCCAGAACCGCCCAGGATGCTAACACCGGCTGCCAAGGACCATGCCACGAGTACGAGATAGACGGGAATTCGGGCGATCGTAGGTAGACCGATAGCACTGAGAAGTGCAGCAATGACCAAGGGGAATAATGTGTAGCCGATGATGCAGATTGATTGGAAGAACGAACTAGAGGCAAGAGTTATGCATTAGCGTAGTCAAAGTATTCCAGGCGAACGTCAGGGCCATTTTCAACATACATTTTACCACCAAGAAGCTTGATCTGAAGCGTGACGGCCGCTTCTCCCAGCCACACGATGCAGAAGACTCCCGAGAAGACCGCTGACGACTGGTCTCCGTGCGCGACAGAAAGGAAAAGACTGAGAACCAAACAGAAGATAAGAGGGCCCCTGAGAAAATTAAGCTAGTCAGTATGTGCACCAAAATCAAAAGCACTCAAGCAGCTCTGATATACATACCAAAGATCCCAATCGCGCAAGCCATCACTCATTCCACCCTGCAGAACCACATCGGCATCTGGCCAGCGTCCCACGAGCCCGCGCAGGTTACGACCAAATCCAGACGCCTCACCTCTCTCAGCGGCATCATTGATACCACCACCTCCACGCTGCATCATACCTCCGAGTAGATACTTAGGCCACAACACCTGGCGCATCTTCTCTCCAACGGCGATCAAGTCTCGCGACAGGGTCGCCCACACGCTCTCATCGATAGTGTTCTGGGTAGCGCGTCGGTCCTCGCCAGGGATTGAGGATGTCAGGTAGTTGCCATATCCGGCGCCCCGTCCACCTCTAGAGTTATCATCTGATTCAATGTTGCCTCGTAGAGGGGCCGTGTCGGAGGTATCGTGCAGGGGGTCATCGGCATCGATAGCTGTAAGGCGCGCCAGAGGTTAGCAAATACAAGCCAGGGAAAATTGTATCATGGCTAATGCGATCGCCTTGAAAATACTCACCATCGTCTGCTTCGATCAGGTCGTCATCTAGAAGCGACTCGTCATCGTGAAGGTCGCCATGTGAGTGGCCCGGTTGCACACTAGCCATGATCTATGTGGATGTGTGTTTGCGACAATGATGTAGCAGAGAATAATTTGGGAGAATCGCCTCCGTAACGAGGGATATCCAGAGGAGCAAAGAACGGGGAAGTGAATGAGATGAAGCAATGTTGTTGGACCAGCTGTCCCGGAAAGGCTAGAGTGGCATTACGTTGTCTGCCGCGGGTGGTTACCGCCCGTAATATTACCAGGTCCCGTGCCTTTTTCCCTACAAAAATGCGGTCACGTATTTTCCATCCCTAATGGAGACTGTTTAGGGTTGGAAGAATCAAAGATTATTGCTTTATCACCCTCAATTGTTTGTGTGAAAGACTTGAAAAGACATATAACGATGCTATGATCACAATACTTACGAAGGACAGTTTGGTCTCGGTTTACTACTAATATTGGTGCATTGTTCAGTAGTTAGTACATAGTATACTACTGTAACCATAGGAAATGATGGCTCAAGAAAGAAATAAAGGCACAGCTCATGAATGACTATCAAACAGCAAACCGAACATTCTCAGCGATATAGTAAGCTAACTACCGACTACGCGGCTTCCGTCGAACTTTATCCCCAGGCATATCTGGGTTCGAGCTCATTCTCCGAACTAACTTTAACCAAGTTCTTTTTCGGCTTCAATATATGGTGCCTCTTCCTGATAAACATCATACTTGTAGCGAGTCGCGGGGTGATCATCGCGAAGCTCCTTTTGACCACGCCCATAAACCTTCTCACGAGCTGTGAGTGGCTCCTCCGAGGGTGATGGGAGCTCTGGGTAAAGTCCACGGTTCCTCAACTCCGGGATCACCAAATCAATCAAATCCTCGAACGTCCCTGGAGTATCGACATGGCCAATATTGAACCCATCAACCCCAGCCTCTTCGACCCAACGTTCCATCTCATCCGCAACAGTCGTGGGGCTTCCAATGGCTAAAGGCCCAAGACCGCCGATAGCAGCCTTTTCAGCAACAATGCGAGGTGTCCAGCGTGGAACATCCTTGCTAGTCTTCAGAAGTGAATCTAAAAGGCTGGTCACCCTGTTAGCCTCTAATGAGTCGGCGGCTGTGATCTCTTGATCTAGAGGAATCTTGGATATGTCAATGCCTGTCCATCCGCTGAAAAGCACCAGACCACCAATGACTGAGGCATACTTCTTCAACTCCTCATACTTCTCCTGGGCTTCTTCATCGGTTCTTCCCACTATAGCCGTAAAAGTAGCAAAGAACTTAATTGATTGCGGGTCACGACCCTTTGCGGCTGCTAGCTCACGGATTTTCTCGATCTTTGGCCGCAGAACTTCCGGGGAGTGAGAAGAAACAAAGATGGCCTCCGCATGAGTCGAGGCAAAATCCGATCCAGCTGGCGAAGTACCTGCTTGGAAAAGGAATGGTGTTCTCTGCGGTGATGGATCGACGATATGGCGTGTGTTCAAGGAATAGTACTTTCCTTTATGATTAATTTGGCGCACTTTTTCGGGATCAACGTAGGAGTCCTCTTCGGGGTTAGGCGAAAGTGCATCTGGTGCCCAGGATCCTTCCCACAGTCTATTTTACGGGGAAGCTCAATCAGCCTTGGGGTGTCTCTCAATCAGATACAAATTGACCTTAACATACTTGTAAAGTACTCTCAGGAACTCGTCGGCCTGTTGGTAACGCTCGTCATGTTCAATCGGGTTATCGAGGCCAATTGCCTTAAATGCTGCCTTCTTATATGAAGTGACGATGTTCCAGCCCAATCGACCCTTGGTTAAGTGGTCTAAAGTTGAGAACCGCTTGGCTAGCAGAAATGGTTGTTCAAATGAGGTAGAAGCCGTAATACCGAAAGCGAGATTCTTAGTAACGGCGGCCATCGCGGAAATAGGCTGGTAGGTACGAGTTAGCTCAGGTCGTCCTCCCTTTTTTTGTGCTGTATCGCTCACTATGGTCGGGTCTGTCACAGGCCATTGCGCCGCTCGCCGAATACACTCGTCAATCTTTCCCTCGTATGTATCATAGCCTCCAGTGGTATCTGCCAGAAAGAGTGCATTGATTCCTCCGCGCTCCAGTAGCTTTGCCAAATCAATCCAGTATTCTAGTGTGCGCTTACTGGCCGACTTGTCTTTGGGATTCTAGTTTCAGTTAGCAAAAATTGCCATACGAAGATACTAGGATATGATACTTACTTTCCACTGGCCTGGAGATAAATGTCCCACTGTCGACATATCGAAAGCATTGATCAGGATGTGTTTTCTGCTGCCATTGGCTGTGTCATTTTGGCCACTAGACTCATTGGTGTCACCCATAGCTTGGAGAAGTATCCTAGTGTATGTATAATCAAGGTATGAATAAAAGATAGAGAGAACGATGTTCAGCTCAAGAACGGTAATATTTGGTGCAATAAATCAATAGCTTTCTTTGTGAAGGCTGGAGGAAAGAAGCTTGGTTCAAATTATGTAACACTCGGACATTTCCAACTAACTCATACCTCCAGGGATCTTGTACTGATATGGCATGCCATTCTCCATGTCTGTCAGAACTAGCCGAAAATCCTCCGTGCTGTCGTGATAGTAGCTGCAGAGGATCAATAATCGGCGTTGCGTATAGCGGGTGAAGTATTCGCAATCGTCTCCATTAAGAACGCAATATTGTCCGACTTAACCTAGTATACACCTGTTCTTGGAGAAGTCTCCAATAACATAGTCTGCATATGCCCTATAGAGTTGAGACTTCTTCATTACTGCTAATAGTGTTGTATCGCCGTATCGCCCTTGAAAAATAGAACACGAAACTTGGAAAAGGATCATTTCATAAGGAATCTACGTATATGATACTGCCAAGCAATGATAACAGTAAGAAACAATGTTTCGAGATCGTGTTGATATCCAGTCATGAATACATGTACGTAGCTTCGTATATGCGAGCCTCAGACTCGGAAAGTTCCATTAAAAAATATTCCTTAATATATTAATATAGTGGCCAAGAATAATAAAAACCTTCCGGTCTGCCCAAGCTACACAAGATTTCACCATCCTCGATGGGATGACGTGACCCAACCTTGGAATCTATATTATTCGGTGGCATGGATGCTTTCTGTACATTGCTCTGGAATAGTTTAAATTATGCCTATATATTTGTTATATCACACAGCTTTGGAGGGACAGTGAACGATTGAATATGGGTGTTCGTGTGTGCTTAGTATAGACTTGGCGTGTGTATTTGTATGTAGATAGGTAAAATGATAGAGGGGTTTGTAAGCGAGTGGAACAACCGCCACAACATTGAATGTGTCTAAGTACACAACTTCAACCGCCTACAATGCCGTCAACTCGCCCGCAAAGTGTCTCTGACTCAGAGAACCAAGAATATCGTATTCAGTCTGCAATAAGTGCCTATAATAATGGTGATTTCAGCAGTATGCGCGCTGCTGCCAGGTCTTTTAACGTTCCTGTGAACACTCTCCTACGCCGTTCACAGGGCATACCACAGCGCGCCAAAACACGTGCCAATTCGCACAAACTGACCCAATTGGAGGAAGAATCGCTAGTAGATCAGATAAACTCAATGATTTCACGTGGGTCTGCCCCGAGCCGCCAGTTGGTGAGAGAAATGGCCGACGCACTGCTTGCAGCGCGTGGAGATCCAGTTCCCAACAAGGTCGGCCATCATTGGGTATACAACTTCATAAAGCGCACACCATCAATTGCCGCACGCTATTTGCGTGGTGATAAAAGCCACGTTCCTACACGACCTGCGCCAAAGAGTGCAAATGACTTTGAACGACAGGCATTGGCAATCATTTCATCACTACGGTCGCAATCCGACGATTCTTCCGCCTTATTGAAGGCCCTGCAGCAAATAATTAAAGGATATCAGCAAGTGCTACTTGAAACAGCCCGCTTGGAGCGTGAGAACAAGCACCTACGTGCCGAAAATAGGCAGTTAGCCTTGGATATGGAGGACGATCCTACAGACGGTAACCAGATGCCGTGTCCATGTGGGCTTGCCGGCTGCGAATGCTTGCAACCAAGACAAAATGAGATAGAATCCAATACCAACGTATCTGCGGAGAGCACCGATGTGGGTGAATCGGGCAATCAGAGGCCACGTCGGAAGTGTGGGCTTTGTAGAAAGCCAGGGCATAAACGTGATAGATGCCCTGATATGGAATCTGCATTAAATTGATCCTATCAATTTGAATATCTCAAAGATCTCAGAGCTTTAAACAATGATTGAATTACGTCGCAAATACATTGGTGCCTGTACGTCGCTGTTCCACTCGCTTGCAGCATACTAGTACATCATGGAGTTCGGATGCCCATCCCGGATGAGCATCCGAACTCCAATAGATTTCAGTGGTCGCAAAATATTACAGGAGGGTTCTACATTTGAAAGAGCAACCGGGTCTCTTGTCAAGATAATGAAGAGTGTCCTTCATCAAAAAGAGGAAGAAAAAGCTTTGTTGGACAAATTTGTGAACTTGTCACGATTACAACAGAGCATGTATATAAATGCTCGTAGAGCAACCAATTCGAAGTCCGTGTGCGATATTTCACAGGCGCTTGGTACCCGAAAGATATGATAGAAAGCATCATCAAGATTCATGGTAAAGCCGATGTCTTGCTAAATATTTAGAATAATTGTGTTTTCTATGCCGGGTTCACAGTGTTTGCTGTTGGATTAACACCACACGTGACCACGCGGCCATCTCGCGTTGGACAACCCAACTCGAATTCCTCACCTGCTCAACGATAGATGGAATGGGATATCAGAGGCAAATTTGTCTTCCACCTTTCCAAAAATAGCATCTGGAAAGATCTCAGGATTTTCATTTAATCTATCATGGGAGTGGGCGATTATGTCCACTCCAGGGAAGCTGGGCAGCCTCGAGCCCCCGTCGACCTAGGTCCATTGCAGCGCAAACTGCGAGGTGAACAGGCGAAAATTGGACTGCCCGCCCAATACAATGATGAACCAAAGTTGAATGAGAACACAATCCCACGGACAGTTCAGCAATCAAATCTGGCGCCTGAGTCGCCTCGCCCTGTTTTCGAAAATCCACCTCCACAAAATGGAGTACAAAGAGACCCTTTCGACACTGATGTCGAGGGCGTGGATGATTCAACTATTGCTGGCACTAGTGTCTTTTGTCCTGATGATGACAAGTCACAACTCCCAAAGAATGGAAATGTAGCTGATACAACAACTTCACCACGGCCGTCTTACCTGCCACGGCCAACTCGCGGTCACCGAGACTCCTGGTATGGAGGTGGCCTTGGTCTTGGCGACCAAGCCATGAAAAAAGCAGGATTCGATTCTGATGACCCTGGAGACACGACTAGCCAGGCAACCTCATCTACCGGGGCCGATGACGAGCAGAGCGAAGCGCCTAATGACAAGCCTTTGCCATGGCATCCATCGCACAAGCACCGCTCAATAGAAGAACCTCTGAGCAAACGCCTCGAGAATTTCTGGTCTGCAAGCAGAAGAACATCGTCGAAGCCACTTGCTCCGGTGACAACAGAACCACAGCCGCAGCTACCTGTCCCAGTGAATATTACTTCTGATCCTCAACCTCCCCCACGAAAATTGGGCCACATGCTTCCTCCCACCTCAGCTAGGAAGATTGTTTTGCCTCACAGCATGTCAGGAACACCAAGGACGCGTTTCAGCCCACCAAAACCCTCACTTCTTGATCGTCTGGATATCTCACCAACTCGTCATGGCTCTGAACCACCTCCCCAAACAGGGCGGAACATCAGCATGACGACTTTCCAGGAGCCCGATCATAGTGAATATGGGAGCCAAAACGACCTAGACGAGACTATTCGCATAGGAAGCAGTCGCGCGAGTGAGCACTCGGTCCATCCTTTCGACATAACCAACCTTAGCGACCTGGACCGCGATGAAGACCGCGATGATTTGATGCACGACCCATTCCTCACGCGTCCGCCCAAGCGCGAGCGACGTAACACAGTCATCCGTACAAATAAACGTCAACTTGAAGGAGACTACCCCCCGCAAGTGCTGTACCAGAAGACCTTCGATGAACTCCAGGCGGAGCCCTTCGATAAAGCCCCCACCCCAACGCCTCCCCCGGTGAAATCCCCGCCATTAGCTCCAAACCCAGCTTTCCTTACAAACGCGCAATCCCCAAATGATGCTGTAACCCAGCTTCTGAGGCTCACGGAACAAGATCGTCAGACATATCTCTCTCGTATGTCCGTCGATGAATGGGAGGACTGTGGGGACCAACTGATTGACCGGTTCAGTCATCTTCTGACGGAGATGAAGCAATTACGCCGAGCTCGTCGCCGCACAGCCGCAGTATTCGAGAATGAGGTCTTACGCCGCCATGAGCAGATTGAAAGCCAGAATTCGGAACTCTCGTCGAAGCTCAACGAAATGAGAACCGGTGGCGCCGAAGTCTTACGCGGACGAAGTTCATGAAGCGATCACCTTGCTCAACAGTGATTTTGTTTCGCGACTTTCCCCTTTTCTATTACTCCATTTTTATGATTTGTTCCATTTTTGAATATGCATAAACTATGATATCCTTGGAGTCCATTTATCGATTTATGACATTACATGGGGTGTTTGATCTACCTCCATGATACCCAATACCCAATACTTTATCCCCATTGATTCTAGAACTGTTATTTTACTATTGGTATCTCATATACGCGCGCACATGTTTTATGACGATGAAGTCGTTCACTGATAACACATTGGCCTAATGCAGAATGTATGATATGCACAATTGCACAACTTAATTCTCCTGAGCTATGCCATCTAAAATCTTCCGCGTATATGTGAAAATGATATCAATGAAGTATTCCAAAAGCAACAAAACACCATGACGAGCCTGAAATGCAAGGGAATCGCCCCTAAAATTGTACAAAAGAGATAATCACATAGAGTGAAGCTTTATTGAGATGCCGCGCTGGCCTTGGAGATTACAGCAGCTAGTCGTTTGTAATCTTCCAATAAGAGGGTGACATCTCCAAGACGAAGATCGCTGGCATCTTGTGTTTCGAGAAACCGTTGGATAGGAGGGTCCATTTTTGAAGGCAGGGAGAGTGTGCTTGCGGCGCTACTATTTGGCTCCGGTGAAGCAGGAGATATCTTGAGGCGGTCCAAAGCAGCAGGAGAGACTGAACGGCCTCCAGGTGTCTCAGGCGCAGCACGACCAAATCCCCTAATCATGCCAGGTATATGATTGAGTGGATTTAGAGTATTTCCAAAGTTTCTCATTGATTCCAATGGGTTTGGACTAGCTGCTGAAGATGATGCCTGTATGCTTTCATTATAGATCGATTTCTTGCTGCTCGCTTGCGTTCTTGTGCTATCTGCACTGCGATCTCGGGAGGTCCGGCCACCACTAGTCAGTTCTGAAGTTCTAGTACCGCTGCGAGACTGAGCATTTTCTTCACTAGAAAGGGCATTGATAGTAGCCACTTCTTCGGGTGTAAGACTCTTGTTAGCACCGGTTTCAGCAACAAATCGTCGAGCATCCGCCAGTGTCTTTGGTAAAACGGTTCCACTGCCTGATGAGTTGGATCCTTGGTTGGTTTGGAGCTCTTTCAGACGACCAAAGAGGAAGTTGAAACTGTTGTCTAGAGACGCGCCGATATTTTTGAGACTCTGGTCTGCTGTGCTTCGAACAGCATCGTTTGCAGCTTCAAGAACCTTGGTAGGGGGTTGAAATAGATTACTCAGTCGACGCTGCTGTGCTGTTGTGGACGGGCGAGATCGAGGAAGAGTAGAGGCTGATTCTTTGGCTTCTGGCTTCGAAATTTCAGGTGATACAGAGACGGTGGTCACTGATGAAGTGGTCGTTTCTTTTGTAGGTTTAAATGGATCAACTCGCTCCGAGGAGGGAGTTGTTGAGGTGCTTGATGTTTTGGCTGGCCCCTCTTGTTGTTCATCAGCCCGTAGGCTGGACAGCTCAACATTTTCTAAAAAGCTGATCGCAGCTTCAAGATTAGTCAAGCAATAAGCAGTTTCGCCATCGATCTTAGTAGAAGATCTGAAACGCTGAATGAAGAGAAGATTACTGATGATGTTAATGCCTTCTGGCGGGCATGTAACAAGGGTATAGATCAAAGTGGGTAGAATTTCGTCCGCAGACGAAGAAGATGGGAGCAATTTAGTCAAAGCATCGACAATAGCTTTATGGGCAGCTGCTAGTTGTTGCAACTTTCCAAGAGGATAGTGCTGATCATTCATCTTCGCAAGGCACTCTCGAGCCTGAGCGAGACAGTCATTTGCTTCTTGCTGCTTCTCTTCTGAGATTGTTGAAACATCAAGATCGATACCCAGGTCTTTCAGATCAATTCCCACCAAGAGTAAAGCCGCGGTCTTTGAACGTAGCTTTTCATCCCTGACATCATCCAACGTTGTTTTATGCCTCCAAATCTTATCATAGACAAGCTCACAGACTCTACGTTCAGCAGCTTCTTCCAATGCGGCTCGTTTCAATTCGAGGGCTTTGCGAGCTTTCCGCCTTTCCGCAACTTCTTCCGCTGTCAACATTTGTCGGCCAGATCCACCTCGGACATCATCTTGAGAGGTCTTATTTCCTAATTTGAACAGCGTGCCTCCCTGCGGCCTGGACTGTACTCGCGGTGTTAGATCACGGTTGATTCGAGATGCCAGTGCGGAGATATGGGTAGCGATATGAGACTCGGCACGGCTGTAGAAGACTTGGAATAATGAGGAGATTTTCTCGATAGTTGGGGGCGAGTTATGGACTTTGGCGCTCAAGGAGTTTATGAATCTGATCGGATTAGCATTAGCATTTCAGAGTTCGAGAGTTGTTGCTAAACCAGGGGACTTACCGATCGGTCAAACTAACCAGCTCGATGGGGAGCTCTTCAGAAGGGTCTTGCAAGCTCCGAGAAAGTACAAAGCCCTCGTCTCCTTGTCCATCTCCCTCACCACTGGACGCAGCTGAGCCTCTTCGTTCAAATACATCGGGGCTCTTTGCCTGTCTCTCGTTATCGATCGTCGACGACAAGGGTTGAGACTTAATATCTGTTGAGTCGGTCGCTAGTTCCGTTTCAGAAGGGTGTGTGTTTGTATTGTCCATTCTGGTGAAAGAGCGCGTTGAGGTCGAATGTTGGCCGGGGCCATCGCTGGAGGGGCCAGACATGAGCAAGCTAGGCGTGCAATAAGGCACTAAGTTGTAGGTGTCTCCGCCAGGTCCAGCTGATAGGCTCACGCAGATCAACGTCCGAGCTCCACAGTGAGACCAGCTGGAAGTATATGAGTGATGAGATGGTCGGATAACACACGGCTAATCATGCAAACCATAGATAATTTGCAGAAATCAGCTGCCGACAGGAATTGGCCACGCGGCCAGACTGATGCACTGGAATCTTTGAGGAGGCCACGACGAGTCGCGACTAACTTTCCTAGTCACGGGAAGGGTTACATAACCCCCAATAAGCTCCGCATTTATGAAGCATGATTATCCATGGCCGATAGTTATATCTGTAATAATATATAATTATACACGAGTGTTGTGGGCTGAAGATCAAAAATTTCGGCATATCGAAAAGGTCGAGGGCTCTTTCAAGTTGTTCCTTAACAGAAGAGAGCTAAGGTTCTATCTACTATAGGTAGTTATAACTAGTTCAGCTTTGGTACGAACATGTATACAAATTTGGTACTGGACTGTCCAAGCTACAATTGTAAGAGCTTCCTTTCTGACAGGCAATCACCGATCTTTGATCTTATATTTCGAGAGAGTATATGATAATGATGTCCAAGGGGGAAAAAAATTGAAATACTCGATTGCGAGGAACTGTGGGAATTGGAAGATAAAAGGGATTCTCATATACAACATTGCGCATGACGACCAGGCCAGTCACCAAACTTTCATTCAACCAAAATTATTCCCAAGGCCTGAATCAACGAAGAAGAACTCAAATTACTCGTATCAATAGTAGTCCAGACTCTTCACTGATTCGACTTCTTTTTCTCTTCTTCCGAGCCACCCACAGCCTTGTTGACAGATGAACCCAGGCCTTTGGTTGCATTTCCAAGACCTTCACTGGCACCACCCACAGTCTGGCCGATACCCTGAGCAGCACCACCTGCAGCACCTCCTAATCCACTCAGCGTGTTTCCCACGGTGTTAGTGGCACCGCTGGCTGTCTTTCCGACGGTCTCACTAAGACCGCCAAAGAAAGATGCTGTTTGAAAACGAATGTTAGTCTTTATCGAAAAGAGTGACAATTGAATGGCTAGTAAAATGTTGAAAACAAATTGATGAATCATTCCATCAGAGAAGAATTGAGGTATAGGAGTGTACTTGTGATCGGAAGCACGAAATTCTACTTACGGTTGTTCTGGCCCTGGTTGGAAGACATGATTAAAGATGAAAATGGAGTTGCAGTTGGAGTTGGATTTGGCGATAAATTTTGAAGTTTTTTGGCTGCAATAATGATATATCTGATATATTGGGAGAAAAAAAGGGGTTAAATGGCCCCAAATACCCTTTTCTACTTGCATGTTGGCCGCTTTCGCTACTATGATATCATCTTGACTTCCTTGTTCTTAGGTACATACTGTTGTAGTAGAGTCAACGCAGATCAGGGTCGAGGAACACCCAAGGCTATTTAGATAAATAATCAAAACATATTTGGAAGACTCTGAATGATTCACCATGATTCATTAAGCACTCAGAATGCTAGCGTCGCCTATTTTGACATCCAGGCCAATCTTTGCATTGACACTGCCCCGCGGGCTCTCGTTCAGGGCTAGCGGGTACGCCAATCATGCTGTCGCCAAGAGAATCGCTATAGACTAGGAGGGTTCGACAGCCTTGCAGAATTGATTCGAGAATTTTCATATTTAATAGACGATGATAGTTCCTCCTTTCTGCGATTGAACAAGAGCGGACTTTTCATACAATCAGAGAAACATGGAGATCGAAACCACAGTGGTCCAGTCCGAACGACTGTTCCCCAGCATAACTCCCATTGAAAGAACAGTGCCTCTTTCACTTCTGGATGCTACGACCACCAACTTTGCTTCAACTATTGCTATTTGGCTATTCGAACGTCCCGCCGACAGTATTGCGCATAATGAATTTGATTTGTTCGATCACTTTCGCCAGTCACTGAAGGTCTCGTTGAATGACTATCCCCAGTGGACCGGTCTCTTGAAAAGCATCACAACTCTTGATTCAACGAAACTAGAGAAGGAGGTCTTTCAATTCCCCCCACATGCGCGTCGATTTGGTCGAGTATATGCTCACTTTGGGTCATCGCAAGACCCTGGAGTTGAATTCATTACTGCGACTTCCACTGCAACAATTGAAGCCTTGTCTCCGGCATCAAGGGTAAAAGAGCGACCCCTTTACGACCGTCAGAAAGTACCTCTAGAGAATTTCCTCCCTTCTCGGCGTTTGGCCTCTGCAATGAAAGAGTTGAAGGTTGATGAAGGAACGGGTCTTCTGCCACCGTCTTGTGTCATTCAGTTGACAAAGACAGCATGCGGTGGTTTTGTCTTAGGAGTCAAGCTTGCACACCCGCTAGCCGATGTCCACGCCTTAGTACACTTCGTGAAAGACTGGGCAAGGATAAGCCGTTGGCTTTTGGGAGACTCAGACACACCCAAGCCCGTTATCAAACCAGTATTCGAACCTGATCGACTCGACGCCATGGCCATGGGAGATATCAATGGAGAAGAAGTCGATCCCAAAGCACTGCAACAGATCAAAAATCTTCCTTTACATAGATACGACTGGTGGGCAGCTCCATCTCAGTGTCCCTGGCCTCAAGAGATCCCAGAGCCGTTCCAAAATCAGGATCTAGCCATCGTGGGCAAGAAGATGCCATGGTCAGAATGGGACTTTAGTGCACTTGTCTCGCACTACACTGTTCATTTGACTCGTGGCCAAGTGGAAAAAATCTGGAACAGCATCGATAATAGGAATCTCGAAAACAGAACACCCGAGCGAATTAGTCGACACGATGCTGTTTTGGCCCACATTTGGTCGTGCATCGCGCGAGCTCGAAACCAGCAAGGAGATCGTGAATTAGTCCACTGCAATCTGACATACGGTACACGCCCTATCTTCAATCTTGGAGATAACTTTATCGGCTCACCCATCATGAACATCAACGTCAAGATGATTGGGAAGGAATTAGCATCCACAGATATACCCGAGGACAAGCAAAAACTGGCCGTCGCACAATGCATCCGCAAAACGATCAATCAAATAAACCGACCTGAAGCAATTGCTGCACATCTTCATAGTGTCGCATTTGAAAAAGCGCCTCAGCGTATCTGGCAGGCATTTTTGGGGTCTCGCCATCTTATTGTTACAAGTTGGGCAAGGGTCGGCATTTACGATGTAGATTTTGGGTTAAACAGTCCGATTCGGTATGCCGAGGGGGTAATTCCGGATTTAGATGGCGATGTCTTGATCAAGGAGGCACCGCCTTCAGATAAATCAATGGATCGCTCAGAAAGAAGTGGCTCAAGTTGGACTGACAATGGAGTTGATGTTTCAATTCACATTCGTGCAGAAGATATGGAACGCTTGATCCGGGATCCGCGACTTCTTCCTTAATGCGGTTGATACAGTGTATACTTGAATGCAATATAGACACAATAGATAGACAATATTTGTCTTGATTCTTTTCTTTCTCACAGTCATTCTAATTACTCTCTAAGTTATTTTAATTCTTTTTCCAAGTCAATTTGAAGCTGTCAAACGCGGGTGCAACCTCGTCTCTAACCCGATGCGGCGTCTGTCACATTCCGCATGCAAGGATCGGAGAATAAGCAGCCACAATTGGCACACAAACTCTACTTGGCAAGATAAGGTTGTAACCCAGTGAGATCATCCTCACTATACCTACTGTAGAGAGTGTAGATCTTGTTAAAATCTACTACATAGTATGTAAGAAGAATAGATCCAACTCCAAACAAAGTGGCGACTCAAGCGCCAAGCTTCGATCCCGCGAAAATTTTGCTTCTGGACACTTTTGAGCCCGCGTTCCCCGCAAAATCCAGTGGAATCTCTCTCCTCATTCTGTCTAGTCTATTCTCTTCGTCTGTTGCCGAAATTTTCAAGCGGAGAAGAAGAGGCGAACAGAAAAACAGAAAAACAAAAATCAGGGAAAAAAAAGTTCAATTCAAAAAGATACTTTCTTCCCCCTGAATTGCTCGCGTGCGAATGTTCCCACGTCCCGGTGGGTACGCACCTTTTTTTTCCTGACCCGCTGACCTCCGAGGCTGGATTCGTCTGAACACTCTCTCGACTTGAATCACCCTCCCCTTCGGTTCAATTCTACATTACACCTGTGTGCCTCGATTTTCTGACTTGGCTCACTTTTGTCGATCCGTCATCATGGCCGATACCAAGGCGCACGATGCCATTGCCCCCACGGACGATACGCTGGGGCAATACCCCTCCAATGATGGGCCTGTCTCTGACAACAGTATGGAGAAGATCATTCAGAAGGCTAGAGCTGCAACGGAGAAGGAGCGGCAAATGGGCATGTGGAAGGGAATAAAGATCTATCCTAAGGCTGTTGCGTGGAGTATCTTGATCTCAACGTGTATTGCCATGGAGGGGTACGATATTAGTTTGGTGAACAACTTCTACGCCTTTCCTCAATTCAATCGCAAATATGGCGAGCTTCAGAGTGATGGCTCTTACCAAGTGCCGGCAAGGGTAAGTTATGAATTATATACCCATCACTATTGTGTTCCTCCTGTCATTATGCTGCAAACACTACGTGGCGAGCCAGCTCCAATTTCCAGGGGAACAACGAAAACCAGAAATTGATACTAATCCGTGGTGTTCTATAGTGGCAATCTGGTCTGAGCAACGGTGCCTATGTCGGCGAGATCATCGGTCTATTCATTAACGGTTTCGCCTCCGAACGCTTTGGATATCGGTATACCCTCATGGCCTGTTTGATCCTAGTGACCGCCTGGACAGCAATCTTCTTCACAGCCCAAAATATCCAGGCCCTACTCGCGGCGGAGATTCTGTGTGGTATCCCCTGGGGTGTGTTCCAGACATTGACCATTACTTATGCCTCAGAGGTCTGTCCTGTCTCTCTGCGAGGTTATTTGACCACTTACGTCAACTTTTGTTGGGGTCTGGGCCAGCTCATTGGAATTGGCGTGATCAAGGGAATGCTAAACCGCAATGATGAATGGGCATACCGAATTCCATATGGATTGCAGTGGATGTGGCCCTTGCCTCTCTTCATTGCAATTACGCTCGCACCCGAGTCACCCTGGTGGTTGGTTCGTCGGGGACGTACGGAGGATGCTAAGCGGTCCCTGGAACGATTGACAAACCGGGACCGACAAGAAGACTTTGACGCCGACGAAACGATTGCCATGATGGTACACACGACGGCTCTGGAAGCTAAAATCACCAGCGGAGCCAGTTACCTGGATTGCTTCAAAGGTACCGATCGACGCCGGACGGAGATCGTATGCATGGTCTGGGCAATTCAGAACCTCAGTGGCAATTCGTTCTCGAACTATTCGACGTACTTCCTTGAGCAAGCCGGACTTAGCTCCTCCAACTCATACTCCTTTGCTATGGGACAGTACGGTATCAACATGCTCGGAGTGTTTGGTGCTTGGTTCTTGATGACTCTTGGTATTGGCCGTCGAACCCTTTGTCTGTATGGATTATGCGGACTTTGTGCCATGTTGTTGGTTATGGGCTTCCTTGGACTTGTACCTGATTCGCACCAAGACGCCGCATCGATGGCCACCGGTTCGTTGATGCTGATCTGGGCACTGTTCTATCAACTCACCGTTGGAACTGTTTGCTACTCGATCGTGGCCGAGTTATCCACCCGTCGGCTCCAGATCAAGACCGTTGTCCTCGGCCGTTGCCTGTACAACATTGTTGCCATTGTCTGTGGTGTCTTGACACCATACATGCTTAACCCAGGTGCTTGGGACTGGGGCAACTATGCCGGTTTCTTCTGGGGTGGCATTTGCTTCTTGTGCATCATCTACACATACTTCCGTGTTCCTGAACCCATGGGTCGTTCGTTTGCCGAATTGGACATGCTCTTTGAGCAAAAGACCAGCGCTCGCAAGTTTGCCGATACTCATGTCGATGTCTTCCAAGAGAATGTCGAGTCTGAAGTTGTTGACAATTACCGTGAACAAAAGAATGCACCTAGAACTGAGCCTGGCGATGCTGAGAAAACTGGCACTGCTTAATATACGATGCTCCTTGATGAGTCCCATGTTTACGACCAACACCGCGCATCCCTGATTTTGAAATACATATTCAGCTATTTCACCAGCGCCATACCTACTTAATAGACTATACACACACACACGTATATATATCATATTTAATATAAACATCTTGCATATACAATCCTATTGTTTTATATCATTAAATTTGTTCCTGACTCTTTTATTCCCCACCATTCCATGGTTGACAGCCGTTGCGGACCATCAAGTGCCCGCCAGCCGAGCCGCTGTCAGTACGAACTTTGACCCATTCGACTTCTTCCCCTCCGAACAGATTCTGTCTCGGCCTTTTACTGGTTTGGGGGTAGCCCACATTCAGGAGTATCGGGATTCTCTTTCCCTAGTCTTCTGCTGACTCGCTTTTCCTTTACTATTTTCTCCCATCCTGCGAGGAGGCGGGGTAGCGCGGGTTCCACTCTTCTGCAGCCGCAATGGATACGACTTTCATCACAATTCATGGTAGGTCTCTCCTCTTAGGATTGGCGTAGATGTCGCTTGGCTTAATGATGTGACAAATGGATTTTTTGTCTGACATGCTTGACAGATCTCTCGTGTGACGCGTCTATTCTGTATGCATCGGACAGCATCCAGGTAGTGCTGGGCTATCAGCCACATGAGGTGGTGAATCGCTCTTGTTGGGAATACTTCCATCCCAAGGAACTATCTTTGGCTCGAAGTGTCCATGGTCGTGGTGTACGACTGGATAAAGCGGCTGTGTTGAATTATTGTTCTATTCGGCATAGAGATGGATCCTGGATTGGCTGCGAGTGTGTCTTCACTGTTGTGTACGATGTGTTGATCGCGAGTACTACAGTTTATGGGAGAGGAAAGGGGACTCAGAGTAAGTTGTACCACGCAAGATGTACCCATCTCATTCCCTGATATAAATTTGATTCTCTTGTCTTGTTCATGATCTAGTCCTTTGGTTATGGTTGTTCTTTGCTGATACAATTTCAAGAACGTGCCGTCGATGCTCCTATTGTGCGCCAATTGTTCGACTCTTCGCCTAACGATCCTCGATACCATATGCTCACGTTTATATCCCACAAATTCTCACGGAGGCTCATCGAACCACTTCATGAACCCCGGGCTGCTCTTTTCGTCAACCGTTTTACTCGCACCGCTACCATTATGTATGCTACCAGCGGCGTTGAGGAAATCCTAGGATTAAGCCCACGCCAACTGGTCTCCAAAAGCTTTTTCTACTGCATTCAAGAGAATTGCTTAAGAGATGCTGTCCGTTGTCTTGAGGGTGCTAAGGCAAATGATTCTATTGCATACTTGCGCTTTTGGTTCCGCAACCCTTTGCAAGACGACAATGAAGATATGCCCAGATATGACGGTCATTCATATACTGGTTTAGCTACAGGCTCATCCGGTTACGCTCACGACCTCCCTCCTGTTGAACTGGAAGCTGTCGTTTCTTGTACTTCGGATGGTTTAGTCGTCATTCTTCGCCGAGCTAGGGCTCCCATTCCAGCTGGGCCTTTGCCACCGCAGCCAGTCCCAGCTTATACTGGTGGACTCTTCGCAGCTCCATGGGCATTGGAGCCTGTCATTTCCTACGGGCCAATGCCGCAGTCTCAACCTGTACCCTCGCATGGCATGATTCACCTAGAAGACAAGAAAACACTCTGTAGGGATGACTCTATGTCTAGTATGGCGTCTGGATCTGGATATGGCTCGGCTTCGGGTTCAGGCTCGGGTTCAGGCTCAGGTTCCGGCTCAGGCGTAGACTCAGGCTCAGGCTCCGGGGCTGGATCTGGATATGGATCTGCCGGGGCCTTCACTTTTGCTCAGCCTCCTTTCCAGGCAGATACACGGGAAGATGGCGGTGCTACGGCAGGGCCACATGCTAATCAGCTCATGGACACAATTCGTGATGTGGCCGTCTTTGCTTGGGGTATCGTGGGTATCAATCGATCTTTGGAACGATATAAATATGGAACACCGTCAGGTGATGCACTGCCTGAAGATGAAGTTATGAATGACGTTTGAGAGTGACTGCAATGATTTTTTGAGCCCGTTGTTTCTAGATTCTTTATGATTAATGGATATATGATATCTACGTATCGATCTTCTAACCCTGGAACACATAGCTTTACCCGTACTTGAATATTGAAGGAGTGGCCCCGAGGTCAGCTCTGGAGTTAGATCCTGATTCGTAGTCGTAGGCTTCGATTAATCCAATTCAGCCTTGGTTGGAGCCCTGCCCAAGCGAAGTATGATTTATACCCTGCAGTAGGTACTGCAAAATCCCTCCAATTTACGGGTTCGACTTGGAATCTTCGACTCGGCGTTTTTTCAAGCCTTCAGGCTGGAAACTGTTGAATTACGAGAACAGGTACTAGTATAGCTCCGTTGAGTAGATACCATTCAGAGAGATTTTATAGTAAATCTAGAATACAAACGCCTTTTTGTCTCGCTACCTAGACGCCAGGCCCGACATACTCCAAAATTGCAATGTGCAAGAAAGAAAAAGCCCATCCAAAGCATAAGCCTCATCACTCACGCCATTTATTCATCGCTCATCCGAGTATCCTCGTCAGCCGCATCTTCTTCTGCAGGCTGTTCTACCTCTGCGGGTGCATCTTCTTCAACGGGGGATTCAGGTGGAGGAGGAAGAGTTTGTCCAAATTTTGGATCAATGTTGGCGCGGTGCAGAGCACGCTTGTATACCTCAGATTCATCAGGATCGCGGACAGTAACCTGCATCTGGTCGATTTGCTCTTCTTGTTGTACCTGAGAGGCACCAGGAGCCAGACCAGCCTGGGCAATTGTGCGAGCACGCTCAGGCTTGAGACGTGTCTTCGCCACAATAGGATAATAATACGCGGCCCGCTGCCTTTCATCACCTGAGTTCATGGAGATAGCAACATCACTCAGCTTGTCTTCGTTGATGACCTGGCCGCTTGTTGCGAAGGTACGGACACGATCGTAACGGTGATATTTGCTTCCGTCCGAGCCTTCGTTGGTGTAAAGGTCTTCACTATCGCGATTGGGGTGATTCAAGTCCATGCTAATGTGAATGTCCTTGGTGGATTCGCGCTTCTCGGGCAGAAGTAGATCGTAATCCCATGGCACGGCACCGGGATCAGGATACAGGTGAGGGTTGGCCTTGTGAAGTGCCACCTTCGACGCATGCTCCTGGCAAATGCGCTCCTCGGGTGCATGCGGCCGAAGAATAGCCACGTCAAGACGCTTATCACGCTTACCACCTGCAGTTGGAATTGGTGCCTTATCGAACTTGAATTGGAGGAAACCGCCTGGGTCGGTGAACCCATGGAGATCGGGAAGCACTGGGAAAAAGCCAACAGGTTTGAGCTTCGGGTTGTCGGGGTGCACAGGTTTCGCCCAAGCATCGCTTTCTGACTTAGTGGCAGGTAGACCACGGATCTGACTCTCGGTATCTTCGCCGGTATGCTTGCTTTCCGGGTAGGCAATATCGAAACCCTTTTGTATGTATTTCTTTACATGTTTGGGATCATCCACCGACGTCTTTCCCTTCTTTCCAGCCCGCGCTTGTGGCCTGGCTGGCGCAGTCGTGGCCGCGGCGGCGCGGTCCACTGAAATATGTTGAGTGCGACGAAGGAAACTGACATTCGTGTTCTTGGGGGCAGGATTTCGTAGTTGGTCAAGTGTCATCAAGAGGGGCAGATCGGCTGTATCAATTGTCTGCGGGTTTTCAGGGGCCATGATTGCTATCATCTATTTAGCGATCTTGTACAAGTCTCGCGCAGGACCGAAAAACATACCGCTCTCATCGCCCAAGTGCAAGCCAGGAATACCAACAAGGTCAATGGGCATACCACCCTCCGCATCAACATCAATGTTAGGTTCTTCACGACGTGCCAAATTTGAGGCAAAGCCCGGAGTCACGAAACGACTAAGGCCTTCATGCGGGATGTCGAGCAGTTTGGGGGGCATATCCGGAGGGGGGAGATCATTGCGATAGCGGAGGGAGGCAATATACTCCTGATGAAAGCTCCCAGATGATTGGGAGTCCTTGGACTTTGACATTGTGAATCTCTGCTGTGTACTCTGACCGTGATTAATGGAAGGAGGATCTAGTCATGCCAATGCGCAATCAGCATTCAGAACGCGCGCAAAGATCGGATCGAGGAATTACCTTGTGGTGCGGTAGATATGTGAAGGCGATGAAGAAGAGTAAACAAATTATCTGCGTTGAGAAGCGCAGAGCACTAATTAAGTCACGAAGCCCCAAAAATTCGCTGGAAAAGTGCTGTTCTCATAGCTGGAAATTGGCTGGTGAAGCACTGCGAGTCTCAACTCGTCAAGCTGTTTTGCCGAAGTTGACCGCCTCCACTCTCGGAGATCCCGGAAGAAGTGAAAGTCCGGCATTTCGTATCACGTGCCACCCATCAACTATGAGTTTCGACGCGATGAAATCAAGAAGATAAGATGTTTTAAATAGAAGCATATTTTCATTATGCACTAATGCCTTTTGATAGAATCGCAAAATATTACCTGTACCCTCAACACCCACCATACAGACCCAAAGAAGGAAAAGATTAAGAACAAACGCAGGTTTAAGTATCATCTTAGTATGCCCACATACATTTGTAGGCCATCAACCGATGCCCTAATCGGTCGTATTCCAGCTGGCCAATCCAGCTATCATTGGTACCACTCAGCTTTCCAAAGATACTTGCACCCTTCCAAACAACAACCTGTGGATCTAAATCTCTAGGTGGCACACCGATCATGATTTCTTTCGCGAACCCGGGACGGAGGAGTTGTAACCTCTCTTCCAGAAAGAGGTTGAGACCACTAGTCAAACTACCACCGCCAACAATCATAATTCCACCAATGAAATCGCGCATCTTCTTCTCATCAGAGCGAGCGGCATGAGCAATCGACGTCAGGATTGCATTGTCCAGTGCGAAGACTGGAAGAATGTCATCTCGGTATTCCACGGCCGGACGAGCAGGCGGCGCGGCTGGGGTAGGAGCAGCAGCGGGTGTATTATTTCCACCTGCTTGTGGAGTTGCCGCAACCTCTGGTGCCGGGGAACCGGCAACTGAAGAGTGAGGCGTAGCGTCCTGCTCCTGAACGCGGTCCAGTGGATTAGCAGGTTGGGGACGAGCTGGTGTTGCCTGTGGTTCAACTGGCGCTGCCTGTGCTTCGCCGTTGGCTGTTCCATTGGTTGGAAGTGCAGGCGCAAGCGCGGTCATGATCTCTGACTGGGCACCAGAGATTGGGTCATTGGGCTGGCCATCATATATATCAACAGATCGCTCAATCAGCCTTCGTCGGCCGTTGAGCTTATCATCGTTGTCGAAGATGGTGGGCTCAAATAATCCCATAGGGGCCAGATGGACCTCATCAAATGCCCTAAAAGTGTGTTTTTGGGTGTCCTCGCCAGACACACGAAGGTGGAAATCGAACACCTGAGGGGAAACATTGGCCTCAGTCATAGTGCAAAGATTCTTTTTTAATTCTTCAGCAAGCAAGAAGTCGTAGCGCCTCCAGAGATTGATGTCAGAATAAGGGAAGTGGTCGTGCAGCATCATCTTGACAAAGGTCTGAGTCACATCTTGCCCACCCATTTTTAGATTAATTCTTGAATTTTCCACACACATTCCCTCTTCCACACAGCAGATGGATGTTTTCTGCGCTCCAATATCAACCACACAGGCAGAGGTAAAACCAGCACCAAAGGTAGCTGCCAGACTCTCCTGGATGAAACACACCCGGGCAAACGCAAACTCGCGCATCAACATTTCCAAGATCTGGGTGATATATGACTTGTCATATAGATCGGGAATGACGAACACGCACGAATACTGAGGCCAGTCCTTTTTGCTAGTTAGTCCCAGTTGGGTTTTAATTGCATCCTCAAGAATAAGAGAGATGTCCAAGAAGAGCATTCGCTTGCTCTTGTAGTCTGATTCGTTACACCATCCATTTTGAATAGGCCAATACAATTTGTATCGGGGTTTTGAATTATCCGGGATCCTAAGTGCGTCTTGTCCGATGATGTATTCAGGTGGAGGGCTGGACAATTCAGTCCATTCCACGCGTGATGGATCATTGTGCTCGGAGATTATTTCTGGAGTCTGGCGTCGGTTGTAGTTAACGACCATATCCTTAGAATTAGGCAGCATGCGTCGCTTGTTCTGTCGCATGCGCACTTTGAGTTCTGAAGACATTCTGTTGAATTCAGCAGACCACTGCAGTTCTTGGTTAGAACATGTCCCCAATCGATTCCGGCCAGAAGTGGCATGAATGTATAAAGCCTACCTCAGGGCCAAATTTGTTCTCGGGCTCCTCCTCTGTACCATCTTCTTGTTTCATCCGCTTCGGATTAGGCTCAGGCCGGTCTTCGCTTTCGTTCGTGGTTGACTTGCGGGCAATGACCATTGGCAAGGTTTTCGGAAGAGCATCGCTTGACAGACCAATACGCAAGTTCTGACTCCCAACGTGAATGACAATGACTTTTGAGCCTGCAGCCTCCACTGGTGTCTCATCCGCATCTTCCATGGCTGCATCGCCGTCAGCATCCCCCTCTGCCTCTGTTGTTTCGGCCTTAGCCATGGCAAGAGCGCGATCTTTATCCTTGGCAGATTTGGCCATTTTAGTTCGTGCTTCCTCGTTCTGGAGTCTGAACGCCAGGTACTGGTCATCCCTCTTGAGATAATCACTACAGTGGACGAATGCGCAATTAGTATTAGTCTTCCTGCGTCTGTCTGGTCTGTCCCCAGAAAGTCCAGCTCAAAGTCTTACGTATAGTAATTTTTCTGATTGATAGCCGGGACCTGTGGCCAGCTAGACAGGTCCATATTGTTGTCTGTTCTCTCTAGGCCTGGTGATTCGGTATCAGATACTCGTTCGCAACGAACTGTGCTAGTCCTTGGACCGATATAGAGGCCTACCTTCGTCCCGAAGGGCCTTTCCTGATTTCTTGCCCACCATTATGAGCGATCTGTATTCGTAACCAGTGGGTTCGTCGATCAATTGAGAGCCGGTGCTTAAGTGCGGGATGGATCTAGGGAGCGCGCAAGATGGATTGGGAAGGTTGACAATGGAATCAACCGGAAGGTCGGTATCTCCTTGTCGTGAAATATGCCAAAACAGGAGGCGGCGATTCAAAGAGTGGATAATCGAGGAAGAGACCGACAGTTGAAGACGATTCAAGCTCGCGCAGGCCGTGAAGAAGCGGCGCCATTCATATCGCCGATTGACCGCCCACCGCACAGGCCGATCGCCCTCCAATGCGGTTGCCACCAAACGAGTCGTCCCTCCTTTCATTCACTCTCACCTTCTGCCAATCTACGGTCTCCCTTTATTGTATCATAGTCATTTGGTGCTTCCAAGGGTTGTCTGAACACCCTTCTACCTCCCAACCCTATCCGCGACTCAACCTTGTATCCACCCACTTATCCCCCGACTCTCCATACTTGCTGCTGAGAAATATCCCAGCGGTCCGACTCTCAAAGCTATCGCCCCAAGCAACGCATTCACATACAGCCATGGGAGCTTCATTATCGCGTCTGTGGTCTTTGATCTGGACTAAGAAGGAGATCCGTATCCTTATTTTGGGTCTTGTAGGTGGAATGGCTCCTCCGAGAACACGCTCGAGGGTAATTTGTCACGGAAGTTGATAACTGATTGTCTCTCTTTCTTTAGGACAATGCTGGAAAGACAACTCTACTCTACAGGCTTAAAGTATGTCGTCTCTACCAGATCAATCCGGCGCATCTGGCGCGTTCACAGCGTTGAGTACTAATATTTCGTGTTTCCAGATCGGCGAGGTGGTCACGACAATCCCCACTATTGGATTTAACGTCGAGTCAGTCACATATCGAAATCTAAATTTGAACGTCTGGGTAGGTGGTTTCTTTTTCGAGGTTGTTCCGGAGTTGAACCCCTACTGACTGCGGTGGTTATAGGATCTCGGAGGTCAAACATCCATTCGTCCTTACTGGCGGTGCTACTACGCAAACACCGCTGCCGTTGTTTTCGTCATCGATTCCACAGATATTGAGCGGTTGGGAACTGCCGCAGATGAGTTGGCAGCCATGCTGAATGAGGAGGAGCTCCGCGAAGCGGCCTTACTAGTGTTTGCCAACAAGCAAGACCAGCCCGGCGCCAAGGGTGCGGGAGAGATCTCGGAGGCTTTGAAATTGGGAGAACTGCGCGACCGCAACTGGAGCATTGTCGCTTGCTCTGCTATCGATGGAAAGGGCATTAATGAAGGCATGGATTGGCTGGTGGTTTGTCTTCCCTTCCCTCCTCGAATACATTGGGTATTACGTGCTAATTGACATTCGTATAGCAAACCATCCAAGCAGAAAACGCATGAAATGAAACTTTGTTGTCGGGCTATAGATTTTGATCTTTGATATACCTTGATCCTCAAGTTTCTTACGCAACTTGAGGCCGTTTACCTGCATTCGGGGAGAGTGCTGACTTGTTTCTTCCTTTCGTCTCTGTTTAGACCGACAGAGTCCTTGTCTTATATTGCTACATTATTTGAGGTGTAAGTGCCTTACGGCTTCTAAGGATAATAGTTTAATTCAAATGCCGTTGAGGCTCGAAGATATGAGACATGCCTAGCTACAGCACAACTTTTCAACGCGATTTTCCACGCATGGTACTGAATATCGACGAAGACGACCATTGGCCTAGGTGTGCCAACTCGAAGTTCCATTCGTAGTATGCGGTGGAGGGTGCCCGGATGCCTATTGATCTGCTTATTAGTATAGCACTAAAGCATCAGTGTGGTAGTATCTGTGATAGGACTGAACAAATGACATGCGCAACCTTGGAAATAACAAGTTGACCATTCTCGATATACTATTCCTACACAACTGATCTATCCTTATCCATTCATTTTTATGTATCCAGCGTCTATGCCATCTTGCTCGTAAATGTGGACTTACAATAAGCCGAAAGATAAGGAAATGCAACAATCCCCGCATCTGAGGCATGGCATAAACAAGCGCATCCTATCAAAGCTGTGAGGGGCTTGATCAATCTACCTCTGTCAAACCCTTCTTCTTACTTTAACTCTGGGACTATTTGGACAACCTAGTCCTAGCCTATACTAAGACACTCATAATTCACTCAAAATGACTATACCTTCTTCCCAGATCGCAGCCGTCATTCCGCCATTCGGGGCATCTGCAACGTCCGGAGTGGAAATTATTCATACCCATCCGGTTCCTGTTCCAGGTGAGGGGGACCTACTCGTGAAACTCGAATATTCCGGCGTGTGTCATACAGACATACACAGTATCCGAGGTGATACGCCAATGTTAACTGATGTGGCGGGCCACGAGGGCGTGGGAACAGTAATTGCAGGTGAGATATACCTATATCTACTGTTATTTAGTGAAAACCAAAGCCATACTAATATGGTGTTGTGTCATATAATAGTCGGACCACAACTGAATGAAACCCAGTGGATTGGTCAGAGAGTCGGCATCAGGTTGGTGTTTAATGCAGATAGCGAATACATCTTTGGATTACTGATGGACTAATTGAACTACCAGATGGCTTTATAGCTCTTGTCTTGCTTGTGAGATATGCGCTATCAATCATACCGCATGCCCAAGCCAGAAGAATGCTGGTGCTGTAAGTCTAATCAATTGCGTAATGTGTACTAGTACGTGAAAATAGTATACACCTTAGAATACTAATGACCGTCATTGAAGAATGTCCCGGGAACATTTCAACGTGGGGACTCCAACTCCTGACATGATTCTGATATAATAGCTAATCGAATTTTGCAGAGTACATTGTTAGCCCAGCACTCCATGTCACTAAGATACCTTCGACACTTTCTCCTGAACTAGCAGCACCACTTTTATGCGGTATGCTCAAGTATTACTTTGGCTATTCCACCGCTAAATCTGAATAGCTGGCATTGCGATGTATTCATCAATCATGAAGACAAAGCCTCGGCCCGGCGATTGGCTCGCTATTCTTGGCGCTGGAGGCGGCCTTGGACATATGTGTGTTGACCCAAGAACAACTAAGAGCCCTTTAGTGCTAGGATACTGACATGATATTGGAGGGGCGTGCAGATCGCCGCCAAAAAAGGGCTGAATGTGCTCGCCATTGATAAGTAGGTTCTACTAGTTTCTATTCTTGTCATGTCTTGGATCAACTATTTTTGCTGAGACTGTACAGAGGACCGAAGAAGAAGGAATTGTGTCTCTCACTCGGGGCCAAGCACTTCCTTGATTTTAGTGAAGTCGATATCGTTGATGGCGCTAAGACATTAACCTCCGGACTGGGTGTTCACGGTGTAATTTGTACAGCTAATAGTGCAAAGGCATATGAACAGAGCCTACAAATGCTGCGACCACTTGGAACTCTAGTCTGCGTTGGAATTCCTAGTGTCCCATTCAACTTGCCTGCTACCCCTTTGGACATGATTATTAAAGGTAAAAACTCGGCTCTTTTCCGTTTGAATTGCCTATTTTGATCTCAGTCAAAAAAAGTTGTATGCTAATTGCCTTGCTAGGACTCACTATTGTGGGAAATTCCGCCGGTACTGCTCTAGAGATGGATGAGCTTTTGTCGATGGCCGTGGCGAGAGACGTGGAAGCACATATCAAAGTATTCGAGCTGCATGAGATCAACAATGTCTTAGAGCGTCTTGAGAAATCCGAGGTTGAGGGCCGAGTGGTTCTGAAGATTCCTTGAGTGAAATAGACCTGGTTAGTCTGAGTATTTGTAGGCCATTGCCTCGATCCCCTAATGAAATTGAAGTGGGATAATTCAAGCTGAGAATCATAAGGGGATATGTTCATTACATGTAGTACCTTAACTGTCTAGACTGAGACACAGCATGATCCAACATGCATTCCAATCGATCTATGCCATTACAAATCGAGGTCGATTTGTTCAGATAAAGGTGTTAAGCCTGAATGTGTTTCCTCCGAAAATACCTATTTTTATAGGTATCTACTTCCTATGCAATACTTTTAGCAGTAAGCCGTGGGATCTGCATTGACTTCTCGGGTATTTATTGCATTTGATACTGCATCCATGGATTTCATTCAATACAATTAGTCTATTCAAGTCCTCAGTACTACATAACGTCTTCGATTTTGCTCTTCAAGATAATGTAAGCTTAGAAAATGTGCTATCGGTATCAGTATTATTGTACAATTAATTACTCTTTTAGTAGCAATTGATCGGATAATTTTTGTCTTTAAAGTCTGTACTCCACGAGGCAAAGGTTCCTTCCCGATCGGAAGACCCCCGAGTGACCACCTTCTCCGAACTCCTAGCTCGTAGACGACCAAGATCAATTATCCGGCAATTTATCAATATTCAGTACTCATCACCTACAGAATCCGCCGCATTCGGGGTACGATATCGCCAGATGACATGATCGAGGTAAGATATAAAGTTTCCCCGCGATGAATTACTGGAGATCGCCCATCTCTGGGAGACTTGCATTGTTGGACCTTCCCCAAAGCCTTTGACAAGATGCTGGTACGATTATGGAGTCCCACAATACAGATCGTTGGTGTCGCAATTGCATCTCTCGTGGTTGCGGACTCCGAGGGTACGTATCTCTGGAATCCACCCTACAGCAACGAAGCCAATGGCTACGCCCGTGTGATTGAGCTTCAGCATGCTGGAGATCGGAATGGCAGACTGATCGCAACTTGGGAGCACTGGTATACAGAAAGTCAGGATAGTGGCGAGCCAAATGGTGTTCCAGGGAGTTTTATAATCCGCGAAAGTAAGGACGGGGGAAACACTTGGTCAACATCAGCAACGCTCACTGATCAGCAATCGGGCTCGGGACATCCTTGCGTGCGATTTTGGCAGCCGTTTCTATTAGAATTTCCCCGGCCCCTTGGTCAATACCCTGAAGGCACCTTGATCTTGGTTGGTGTTCTCATGCCACTCGATTCTAGTTATAGTTCCTTTTTCATGTGGCGGTCTTTAGACCATGGGAAAACATGGAGCCCGGCAGGAGAATGGCAGCGTGGCGGTACATTTCTACATGGCATCTGGGAGCCACTTCTCTTTATTGACAGTGAAAATAAGCTTGTGGCAATATTTTCCGACGAACGTCATGACGGCTGGAGCCAGGCCATAGCAAGGATGACATCGGGTGACGGAGGCGATTCATGGAGCAATCTTGACTTTGTTGTGAGCAGTTCGAATGCTCAAGATAGACCGGGCATGGCTACCGTGGCGAAGATGGACAATGGCCAATACGCATTAGCCTATGAATATTGCGGTACAACGAATTGCCAGATATACGTGAAAAATTCCGACAATGGGTTGGATTGGGACCCGCTCAACATGGGCGATGCTATCTCTACGACGGATGGTTTCTATCCGGCATCCAGTCCATTCATGGTGTGGGAGCCCATAATGAAGCTGTTAATTCTTTCCAGCTCCACGGCTTACTCGTTTTATAACGACTCATTGGTCTCCGAATCCAGTCGTGCTGTCTTTATCAACAATCAATATGGCCAGGGACAGTGGAGATGGTCGCCAACTCCTTGGAATGTCCAAGGTAGATCGGATACTTGTCGTTCCAATTATAGCCCCAATTTACTTGCACGGACCAATGGAAAGATCCGGCTCACGGCCGCTGCAAGCGAAGGAAAGCAAGTGAAATGTTCCGAACGGACAGGAGAAGCGTTCATCGGTGTTCTACCCTATCAAGCGAATTTATCTGTTGACGGCCAGTCCGGTTGGATAAATTTTGGAGGAGACTGGTCTGTTTCTGGCAATGAGTATGGATTTGCATCAATTCAAGCTCGAGCTGCAATTGCAGTTACCGGATCAACTGGGTGGACAATCTATACAATAACCAGCGATATAATGATCACGAGTACTTCCGGGCAAGCTGGAGTGATGATACATATCGCTGCCGCGGGTCCTGGGGTTACCTCCAGTCTCGGTCCTGTCCAAGGGTTCACGTTTACCCTTGAGATCCCCACAGGCAAGATGGTCATTCGACAAGAAGGAGCCAAGTCGACGCTCTTATATTCTGGAACAGCACCTTTTCCAGTTCAGAGCAATAAATGGTATCGTCTCTCTTTGGGCTATCGATCTGATGGCAAATTGGCTATCACTTTTGGAGGAACTCGTTCCAGTGGCCCAGAGGAATCGGGGCCCGACGTTAGCTATACCAAATAGAATATTGTCACCAGAGGTGATTCTAACGTGGACAACGACTTCGGACAAGGCATGGCGGGGCTTGTTGGTCGAAACGGTGCAGGGAGATTTAAGAATGTGCAGATCAAGGCCAATTGATTGGAAGGAACCTCCCACTCTGGGGCCCTCGAAGATCTTCAGTCTCATACAGAATCATGAGTACTGTTGTATTAGTACCCTAGTATGCCCATCACTAAATATCATTATACTACTAGCACTGCAGTAAGATATGTACTAGAGCAGCTCATGGCAAATCCGATTCCGGGCGAGATTCCCCTCAATCTGTAGTAGTTGGTTAGCTCATTCCCCAAACGTCATGTACAAACAGTAACTATGTATTGCAAAATGTCACGTGGTATCTCTCACTGTGGTCCGCATTCGGAAGCGGTCAGCATATCCACCAATAATAACACTCCATTACCCTCACTCAGCAGAATCCCCGGAGGCAAAAAAGAAAAAAAAAACCTGACCTCCTGGAAGCCCTACACCCGCGCCCTACCCCTAAGCCCTCATTTCTGCTCTTGGAAGTTGACAGCCCAACCCTAGTGTATACTTTGATCGACTCATAGCCTCCAGATGGTCGAGGATCGGGCTAATCGGCCATCCTTTGATGCCGCTTCTGATCTTCCCTCTTTTCCCGATGATGGCGACCTCGGTGAGTCTTTCTCCTATACTCGCCGACCTCGTCCTCATTCCCCGGTGTAGCTAGTACTCCAGCCAAGCTCACCCATATCGCCGGCCTTCACCTTTTTTAGGCATTCGACCCTTTAACTAACCATATCCTACTTGATTTGCAATAGATCAGAAACCTCATCATCTACTCGAGGACGAGGACCATGCCTCCCCGCCTGCGGCTAAGAAGCGGCGTACCGATCCAGGTCCGGACGAAGAGGCTTCATTCCAGCAGTCCCTTGACAGTTTAGATCAGCACGGCCCAGGTCATAAGATTGAAGAAGAGCTTGCGACAGCTCTTGGTGAAGGCGTCGTGGATTCCCTCGAGCCTGCAGACCCCCCTGCGGCCGATCAACCCCAGACGGATTCAACCTCGACCCAGAACGAGAGCTCCAACGTCAATCCCGACGTCGCATCCATCATATCCGAAATAATGGATCATACGGAAAGACAAGAACAAACAGTAGCCATGGGTCCCCAAGAGGTCTCTCCTGTCGGTGAATTCCCTGGTGCGCGGGGGTTCGCATTTCTTAAGGCCAACTCTCATCTGAAAATTCAAAGTTTGCCTATTCTAGACAACCTGGTAGGTCTTTGTATATGTCTTTGGTCCACAAGTCAGGGATACTTACACCTGGTAGTCGACGCAAATTCTTTCCTTCCTGTCCAAAAACAGTTATCAGGATCTCACGGCCATGGTGTCCGAGCCGGAATCCGAGAACGGCCAGGCATACGCCACCATGCGTTCCCTCTTTGACCATACCAAGAGGGTCTACACTGTAAAACATGCTTTTCTTCAAACTTCTGATCTTGAAATCACCGATTCGTCGCAGGTCGACATCATTCGCAAGGCTAATCTTGCCTCATTCGTCTCGAGTATTTTCGGCTCCCAAGAAATCGGGTTTGCCGAGTTGAATGAGCATTTCTTGGATGTTTTTGTCCCAGAAGGTGGTCGTTTATTGAAGGTCCAAGGAGCCTTATACTTGGAGCTCAAGACGCAAGCCTTCATTGCAGCCATGAATAGCAAGTCACGTACTCGCACACAGCTACTGTGTGAGCTTTTCCCAGATGACATAGAGCAACGGCTTACTGCGAGACGCTCCGGCACAAAACAATTGGCTCCCAGTGAAACAGATTTTGTCAACCGGCTAACATCTCGTCGTGAAATCCTTTTAAATGATATCAATAACGAGGAGGCGCTGAAAGCTTTACCCGACAAGTACCACTGGGAGCACTTCCTTCGGGACTTGAGCTCTTATATCTCTAAGAACTTTGATGCCATCAATGCTCAGCAGGTTAGTTCCAAGCTTCTCGCCGCCTGGTGGTTGTAAATGCTTACGCAAGGAAAAGAAACCCATCAAAGGGCGCCAGCCATCCAGTTCCAATGGAGATGCTCAGGAGTCACCTAGCACGACCCATCAAGGACAATTCTCTGTTAGCCAACCGGTGGAAGTTCCGGTTGACCGCAACATGCACGGCGATCTCGTTGCTCGTGCTGCTCGCGCTGCGCAAATTGCTTTACAGGGCCATGGCCTACGACGATCCCAGCAACAATCTCAGCAACAGCATCAATACCAGCAACAACAGGCCCCTTCTCAGGCTAGCCAATCTCCTTCTCAACACCACGCTCAAACACCACAGCCGCAGCAGCAACCGCAGCAGCAGTCGCAACACCAATCCCAACCGCAATCGCAACCACAACCGCAGCCGCAGCAGCAGCACAATCAACCCGACAGCCAATACCTCCATGGCTACACTGCGGCCCAGCAACCCTCACAGCCTCTTCAACAACAGCATCAGCACCAACACCAACACCAGCATCAGCCGCAGCCACAACCGCAGCCGCAGCCGCAGTTTCACCATAGCCCAACCCCGCCCAGTGGCTATCACCAACAGCAGCCGGGCAATCTGACTTTCCAACAAAGTCCCCTCCAGGCAAACTTCCAACAATACAACCCCAATGCAGCACAGGCTATGCAGGCTCGATCAAATGGCATGTCATCACAGCAACAGGGTTACCTTCCTGGGATCCCTCACTATTCCCAATCTCAGCCAACTCAGGTTCTTTACGAGCGGGCTCGAATGGCTGCATCGGCCAAATCATCGCCTACTAGCCGCAAGTCAGGTCTCCCTAGCCAACGGAGGCCCTGGACCACCGAGGAAGAGAATGCTTTGATGGCCGGTCTTGATCGAGTGAAGGGACCTCACTGGAGTCAGATTCTGGCAATGTTCGGTCCGGGCGGGACCATTAGTGAAGCTCTAAAGGACCGAAATCAGGTGCAGCTTAAAGACAAAGCCCGAAACCTGAAGTTGTTCTTCCTCAAGAGTGGAATCGAGGTGCCCTACTATCTGAAATTTGTCACTGGTGAACTTAAGACTCGGGCACCTGCTCAAGCTGCTAAAAGAGAGGCTCGTGAGCGACAAAAGAAACAAGGTGAAGAGGATAAGGCTCACGTGGAGGGCATCAAGGGCATGATGGCCTTGGCTGGCGCACACGCATCGCCTGTGCCTGGACATGAAATGTCGGCATCTCCAAGTCTTCCCTCGGATGCCAATAGCCAGTCCGTGTTTGACCAGACTGCTGAGCAGAACCTGATGCAGACACTCAGTCAAGAAGTTCATGGCAGCCAATATCCTCAACACCACGCAGCCACGCCGGACCACATCGATCCACATATGCAATTGGGACAATAATAAATTTGCTATATCTGTTACATGTCTAGCATCATCCTACGGAGTTTTTACTGGGACTGTACTTTTGAATGTTTTAACTTTGTCTTTTTTTTCTTTTGGTTGCTAATTGCTACCTGTCTGGAGTTGAGGGAATGTACGATTGAATTTGCTCCGTATTCTGCGCGTTACAAAGCGAAGCGATTCAAAAATTAGCAGATGATTTTGTACATTACACTGCAATCAAGAAATATTGGAGATTTTCAAAGAATATTCTTAAATTTAAAGGCTCATATGATCGTATTCAGCTTTTTTATATTGGAGCAGTCATCAAAGTATATGAACGAGTGTAGATTTCTCCACCGCCGAGGTGAACCGTGCACCCGCGCTCCGCCTGCGTGTGACTGGCTCTGCGACGTCCAATGCCATTCGATATGGTAGTAACCCAGCAATATCCCAACCCCTCAGCTCACCACCGCATTGATTGGTCTCGTCACACCTGGTGTCCCCTGCAGCCTTTTATCTGATCCTATAAGGAAGTGACAACATCCATGATTTGCCCATCATGAGCGAACAACCTTCTCAGACCCCCCAACCACCAAACGGGTCACAAGAGCACTCCAACCCAGCGACAACTGCTCCTGTCGAAAGCACCACCGATTCGGCCGTGAAACCTGATCCAGATATTGATGCTTCGATCGAACAAGATATAGATATGAATGCGGAACCGACTCAAGCCACGGGTGACGACAATGTCCCCCTCCCGACGGATGTCGATCCCATGGCCGCCGCACCACCGCCATCCAAGAAGGAGACTAGCTTGCGCGAGTTCTTGGGCAAGATGGATGACTATGCGCCAATAGTAAGCGACCTTTTCTATCTCTCTATTTTCGGGTTTCGATTCTTCCGCGCTTCGTGGGGTTGCTTTTTCAGCTTCAATTATCGCGTCCACTTCTTACTAGCTCCCCTCCCGGAGCCAAAGATATTATACTAGCAAGAGAAACGAAACTGAACTGGATGTGAGAAAAAGCTAACATCTTGTCCCACCAACTTTCCAGATCCCCGACGCTGTGACAGCTCATTACCTCACTTTGGCCGGTCTCCCTCCACCAGGCACAGGTCCAAATCAAACCCCTCCACACCTCGCCCGTCTTCTCGCGCTAGCAACGCAGAAATTCGTCTCCGACCTCGCCGCCGACTCTTATCAGTTTGCCCGCATCCGCGCCTCCAACAGCTCCTCCGCTAATAACCCCATGGGTAGTCTAAACGCCGCTTCTGGGATGGGTGGACCTGCCGGCCCGGCGCCGGGTGGTCTTGCTGGCGGTGATGGCGGTAAGAGTAGCAAGGGCAATACGCATCTAGGTATTCAGCGGGCTGGGTTTGGAGGTGGTGGATCTGGTGGTACTGGTCAAGGTCGGACAGTACTTACTATGGAAGATCTTGGTATGGCTGTTTCTGAGTATGGGGTCACCGTTAAACGCGGTGAATTCTATCGTTGAGGTGAGAATGAGAGCTTTGCTTTCCTTTTGCCGGCATTTCTAGGTGCGCCTTTTTCGTCTGGGCCTGATACCATGTTTCGCCCTTCTTTTCTCGTTCTATTTCCTCCTTCTGTCTTCTATCTTTTATTTACGATGGGTTTCGGCGCTGGCGTACAAATCGGTCAAACAGGCCATTGATATCGGCCTTTTTTTCAATCCTTGGATTGGACCTTGGGTATACCTTGGGTATTTGGGCTGGGGGGGGGGGGTTTTTCCTTCTGAAAATGGTGTTTGTCTGCTATTTCTTTGCTTATCTAGTCTGTTGTCGGTCATTGTGGTCAGCTTGTTGGGTGGTATACCATTTGTATCAGAGATAAATCATAGTAAATGCATTTCCCATGGCTAAACTCCATCCCACGAGTATGTAATGTCACAAGGGATTCGACTAAGGTAACTATCTGTACACGGCACTACGGCCAAACAAAAAGAAAGGTGTCTTTAAGGCGCGCTCTCGGTTTCTTAGACAAGACACGCTCCTCCGCTGGGTATAAATTTCATCTTGGAAAGACTCCTGCGAGACTGTAATTTCTGACAATTTGGCGGAAAAGGTGATTGTCGACAAGAAAGAACGCAGGTAGACCGGACATCGGAGCCAGGCGTCAGGTTTGAGGATCAAGGACCACCCAGATGGAAATCGGATCTGAAAACAGTCAAGCGAGACGCTTATTTGTTCTTAGACTGCTTGTAGGTGAAACGCTTGCGAGTTCTAACGGAATTGCATGTTAGTACCATTGATCATCCAAGCCATCGCCAACGAAATTTGACCGAACATACGCAACGTATTCTCCGAGTTTGCGGCCGACCATCTCCTCCGTAATTTGAATCTCTTGGTATGTCTTTCCATTGTGAACTGCAAAGCGCAGACCAACGAAATTGGGGAGGATCGTCGCAGCGCGCTTTTGAGTGCGGATTGGGGGTGTATTCGGAGGAGGTGGCAGAGTGCGCGGGAGAGGAAGACTGTATCAATGAGATTAGTATTTCGAATTCTATCTGCACCGTCTCCGATGGTCTCGCTTTTGGGCGGAAGCTGGAGGACTAGTGGAGAGAGTAATTGAGTTGGTTGGTTGGAACGTACGGGACAATGTTCGGACCTATTGAGCGTGTGAGCAGGACATTTTTCTGGAATGGCGGGGGTTTCCTTCTGAGTAGCATCGGTCAGACATACCTTTCCAGACCGAGCGGCCCAGCAGGGCGCGTGTGGGAAACATTTTGATGTTCGATTGTACAAGTCGGAGGTCCGGCGAAGTCGAAACCTTTTTTGGAGATCACGTGCTTACGTCAGCAGATTTACTATGCGCATACAACATCAACAATTTGATTGATGATATATTGCAGTTAGGATGGTTTTGTAGTGTATGTTATGATTCAATTGAACTTGCTATTTTTCAGTGATCGGGATATCGAGTAATTATAATAATTTAGTAAGCTGTCGCTAAGATTGCCGTTAGCATTGATTTCACTAGCCATCAATCGTTACTCCCTAATATCTGATAACTGTAGCATCAATGGCCAGCAACTTGAGGGTTCATTTTTAAGAGCATCTACCAAATGACCTGTCATTCAATAATGTTTATTTTCATAAGACCCAAGAATGACCTACTCGTACTTGGAAGTGAGCAGTGGGTGGGCAATGCTATATTATATAGTAAGTTAATAGTGAAAATTTTGAAGCCCTACTAGTATAAATATGCAGGTGATTCCCAACAAGGGCAAATAGATCAATTAAATGTGGCAAAAGCGCTGGAAATGCATTAAGTGGTAAAAGGCTAAATGACTGCCCGGTGGTATATGTATGATGGTTAGTTTTCCATGGCAAATCGGGAATGCCAGTCGTTGCCAGCAACGAGCTGGATCCATGCAGGATTGAAATCAATGATCACAAAGCAAGCTCCTCAAATACCTTGACCAGGCTTCTAATACCCATCAACATATTTTCGTCAGGTCCTTCCCCAGGAGTCCATTGGGCGTGTGCGAAATCGATCACTCGGAGATCGTGGACTTTAGGTGGATTCTCCTCATCGTCATCATCGACAAGGGTGGGCATCCGCGCGGTCTCCGGATCAATGGTAATGTTGATAGCTTTGTGCGACACGTTGCCCAAATTGACATCAACCAATTCTAGGGGACCCTCGGAGATCTCAAACCCAATGTCGTCGTCATCTTCTTCGTCCTCTTCCGCCTCGTCTTGCGGATCGGAGATCTTCTTTTCCTCCTCGATCGCATGTTCCATGGCTTCCGGATCGCCTTCATAAACGACTAGCACACTAGCGGAATACATACGGCTCTCTTCACCCTCAAGGACCTCTTGAATGTTTCTTAGCTCCTTCGCTAATCGTTCCGCGACAAATTTGGAGCGATCCACCTTGCCCATTTTGGCGCCAGCGAGGAAAGTCTCGAAGCCCTGCTTGACGTTGTCTTGATTGAATGACCGGCCATACCACTTGTCGTATCGCCGGAAGCCATCTTTCTCAATGACTTGGCCCTTTTCGCCCTCTTGCCCTTCATATTTCGTGGCATATGGATCGGTATGAACGCCCTCATCTGTCTCACCATTCTCTCCAGTCCATATCTTCATGCCCGCAATCCGGTATCCTAGAGCTGAGCTCGTGGTATCCTTGGATACGGCGTCTAACTTGGAGCGTTTTGCGGGGGGCGCATCGTCCGCCCATAGTCTGGCCCCGAGTTTCACGTCCAACACGTTAGGACGGCGAAAGCCATCCGCCACATTCTCCAACACGATTGACAAGCCTGTGTCCAGCTTCTTTCCCCCGGAAGGCACCCAGTGTTGTTCTAATATGGGTTTAGCCTTCCCGGCGCTGGATTCCGACTCTATTGGTTGGCCAGGCCCAGCGGAGGCATCATCGGCGCCAGGAAGGAAAACAGCTCCCGATTCTTGGGCGGCAGCAATCGCTAATGATGACTGCTGATCTGCAGATGAGAGAGTACCGAGGAAGAGAGGCATGAATTCCTGGAAGGCCTCGTGGTGGGCACTTGATTCGTAGAACTCCACCTCTTGTTTGGTGCATGGTTTGGCGATCAAGGAGCCGGAATGAGTGCAGCGGACACCATCACTAAAGAGAGCACGAAAGAAGATATTGTTAGCCAGAGCTGCCACATTTCTCCAATTTTGTTTGACTTTGTTTTGAAGAGTGTCAGAAGGGACGAAGGTGGACTGTCACTGTGACTGTCCTTGTCCCTGATCGCCAATGTACAACCGTTGGCAAGCTTTCGGGGGAGGAGCCGGTCGCGTGGGCAGCGGACAACTCGGGGAAAATTGAAAAAACTTACTGTCCCGCAGCAACATGGTCGAATGGGACCAGATCATCGCTCCCCAGCTGGGGTGTTTTGCGACTATTTGTATCGGGTTTTGAGGCGGGCATGTTGATGGGGGGAAAAGACTAGAACATCGTAAGCAGCAATTCGGAGGTTCAATCGCATGCGGGATGACTCAACTCAGCAGGCACGGATCAGCTTCAGAGATGAAGGAAAGAAAGTGAGTGAGTGCATATAGCACGCCAGCACAATAGAGATGATATTAATCAGTGAAGGATGCTATTAGTCTGTGTATTAAATTAAGAGTGTTAAAAGGTTTTCAGTTTTAATTCAGGAGTAAGACCTGCTGATAGTCAGCTTACATATCTATATTTTGCATTTATATACTTCACCTAGATGTGCATGACATTCAGAGTCTCCGACCCATGGATCATTCAATGATTCTATAAACACCTAACCTTCTTCATATTGTGAATCGTATCAATATATCCAGTATGAACTGTTTATTCATCAAGGGAGTTTGGATTGAAAATGGCAACTGCGACTTGCGCCAGTTTGCTCCTTCCTCAAATCAAACTTACACTCCTACGTGCCTTCCTTTTTTGTTCTTTCCTTCTTTTCTTCTTCTTCAAAGAAGAGGGTCGTCTTCTTTTCTTTTTCTTATCTGTTGATTCTTCCTCCTCCTCTTCACTCCTTCTCACTTCCTCTCACTTTTTGCGCCGACCTTATTGTCTTATCTCATTCTAGCCTAGTAATCACCAGACATTCAGTTCATGATGGGAAAGTCCAAGCGACCCAAGAGCCAACGTGGAATGGTCCGTATATACCAATGACCAGATATCACCATGGTAGCTCATAATATTTCTTATAGGACAAGCCCACCGGCTTCGAGGAATACCACGCGGATGGTCCCATTACTCCGGCTGAGCACGAGGAAATGTGCAAGCTATACAATCCGTGAGCAAGTTAGGTAGTGGTGTTAAGAATCAATGCTAATAATATCATAAAGGTCTCGCCCTTTCATTGAGTACGTGTCACATCTTGCTGGACAGTCTTCGTCCTCTGACCCTGAAAAACAGCCGATTCGAAGAAGCCCTGATGCGTTTTCAGCATAAACGCCGCATCTTGCCAGACCGACTCAACGTCTTTCATAAATACTTACAGTATGGTGGCGTTAGCGCTGGGCAGAACTATGGAACTGGAGTCAGCGCCCAGGAAGTGAAAGGGATGCCCGAGGAAGAAGCCATGAAGGCTCGAAGTCAGACAGCAGTCCATAAGTCCCGCGAGAATTTGGAGATTAATTTCAACGAAGTCCTCAAAGGCTTTTTGTCAGTATCCGGTGTCCTCCCTTTAACATCAACTCCATTTCATACTGGTTGCCACCGCTAACTTGGTCACAGAGGCTCCTTTTACATTGCTCACTTCAACCCGGAAAGCAAGAAAGATATTGAACTCGCAACAATCACGATCAAGAATTTCTACACCTATCTCCTCTTCCATAATGTATGTCCGGAATACAAAGATGACCTTGACCGAGCAAGAAAGACCTGTGACATTGCTACCGACGAGCTCTGGAAGAATCTACAACTCGTACACAACGCTCCAGGTGCTTTCAATCGATCCTGCTCAACTTTGTTTGGTGGATACCATTTTGATTCCACTTGGAACAGCTATGCAAGCTCTGATGACCCGGAGAAAGCAAAGGAACACGCTCAACAAATCGCTCGCAAAGTGATCAAGTATGCTGTCGCAGGTGTAGGCTCCAACGATCAAGCTTCTAGATTCCAGCAGCTGGCCAACCAGAACCTCGTTTCCGCAATGAAGGTTGAGGATATTGATGGCTTTGAGGTGCTGGAAGTGATGCGACCTGATGATCCCACTAGGAAATTCTATCGTGAAACTGCACCGGATCTGATTCCAGTGGGTAAAATTCGTGCCAAATCGTATCGGGACCCTGCAAACCCGGGAATCGATATGTCGCCAGAAGAACGCGCAGATTGGGACAAGGGAAATGCACCAGTCTATGAATTCGAGTTTCTCCTTGAGCCTGAACTTCTTTCACATTGCTACCCTAGCCTGAAAATCATGACCAGTGTTTGGGAGCTCAACTGCGGCATTTACTTTTTTGACGAGGTTATGTCAACGCAGCCCTCTTTCTACACAGTAATCGCAAATGACCTGATGCTGCACTGGAAATGGCCGAAGAACCTTACAAAAGAAGAGGGAAAACAACAAGATCTTATCTCCGAGTCCGCTGAAGCGACAGTCAAGCAGTATTTGAAATCTACGGATGCAATGAGCCCAGAGGGAACTACCACTGAGACACAGATATCTGAAGTTGTCACAGAATTCAAGGAATTGTCACTGACGGAAGAACCAGAGATAAAAGAAACCGAGAAGAGCAAGATGGGGGAATCCGACTCAGAGAAAGAAGAATTTTAGTGTCAGTTGATCAGAATGTTTTTCGAGTTCCTTACATCTAAATTCCAAAGTCTTCCGGGAAAGAGGGTGAGCAATTATCTGAGGACTTCAACTACATGGACTCATGACATTCGAGTTCAATGTGAAGCATAATGCTACAGCCACAAAATTGAAATCAAACATTTATTAATATCAGAATATATCCTAAGACTAATGTTTCATATGTGTTTGCAACCTAAGGCTTCAAGAGAGGCTTGCCTGTTGTCTTTCTTCCCTCCAGGTCCTGATCGAAAAGGTCAATAGAGTTCATAAAGAGAGATGATTATCACTGGTACTCACATTGTGGACTTGGGCAATGTCCTCTAAGGGATAGATCTTATGAATCTTGGTCTTCAGTTGTCCAGAACTGAGCAGGTTGAAGAGCTCATTGGTGTAGAACTCAAATTCCTCGCGGGTCTCGATGTAGCCGAACAGGGTAGGGCGAGCAATCTTGACACACTTGGGAGAGAGTTTGCTGCGAGAATTGTTAGCATTACTTTCAAAGAAATGGGGTAAAAGATGAAACTCACGGCAAAGGAATAGGGGGAACAGGGCCACTGGCATTGCCAAACCAGACGATGGTTCCCTTGCGTTTTACAGCTTCCAGGCTGCCCTCCCAAGTATCCTTACCAACAGAATCGTATACAACATCGACTCCCTTGCCATCGGTTGCTTCCTTGACTAGCTTGACCCAATCCTTACCTTCCTCACTTCGGTAGTCAATGACCACATCTGCACCGAGAGACTTGACCAGCGCACACTTCTCAGGGCCACCGGCAGTACCGATGACCTTGGCACCGATCGTCTTCAGGATCTGGGTCATGAGAAATCCAGCACCGCCAGCTGCAGCATGAAGAAGCACCCAATCTCCCTTTTGAACTGGATAAGTCTCCTTAACAAAAGAGAGAACGGTCAATCCACTCAGGAACGAAGCCATAACATCCTCATCCTTGAGCCCGTCGGGGATTTTCACGGTCTTAGCTGCTGGAGCCGCAGTATACTCGGCATATCCATTGGTAGCCAACCAGGCAACACGGTCCCCGACCTTGAAGCCAGATGTATTGGGGCCGAGAGCTGCAACGGTACCGGCACCCTCTCGGCCTAAGATCTCCGGTTTGGCAGAAGGATAGAGACCAGTGCGGAAATAGGTATCAATAAAATTGACGCCGGATATGTTGTTCTTAATAAGAAGTTGTCCCTCCGTTGGCGTAGGGACTGGATGAGAAGTTCTTAATTCAAGCACCTCAGGGCCACCGGTCTTCTCGACCACAATGGCCTTCATGGTGGTGGGTACAGACATGTTGCGGACGGAGGAAGATAGTCGCGAGACAAGGACGGAACTGGGAGTGAAATGACTGTTTAGAGCTGCTAGACGGATAGTACTTCGAGGAAGAGAAGAAGAAAACATGTCAACCGGGGGAAGAAAGAAAGAGAAGAGGAAAAGGAAGAAGAGTGGAGGACGTTGGAAATTCCCAAGTAGATCGAAGCTTCAATTTGTCATCCCCCGCATTTCTTCCGCGGAATGACGAATTGTCCACAATTGACCCATTTCGGCCTTTTCTCTTGATATCGGCAATTGATTACAATTAATAATCTCATTGGCAATGAAGGCGAAACAGCTATTCATTGCCCTGTTCAATTTACACTCGATACATGAGTTACAGCCGAGTCCCGAAGCAATAACAGCATCCGAATGTGGGGGCTTGACGCCATCCTGTCGGGATTGGAGATCGGCTCGGATCGATTATCGTCACTTGGCAAGCCGATTGTCCGATTAGAAGAATACCTGATGAGTACATCGTGCGCTATAATGCATTCAAGAGGGAGCATTGCGGAAATAGGCCGATGATGAGCGAGATGTCATGATAGCCACCGACGACATTCAATGCTAAAAAGGGTGCAATCATGTGCGATGGAGTCGTGGCATGACTACCCCAGCTTGGAACTGATGAGTATCACTCTCATATTGGTCTTTGCAGTTCTGGGTTTCCCTTGACTTGTCTCCATGTTGAATGGGGCTGAGGCACCTACGGTTGCCATGGACAGGGAAAGTTCTGCAGTCTTGTACCAGACACCAGTGGCTGCAGCTAGATGTCGGATCAAAAAGACCAGGCGCTGGCCCCTGTCATCTATATCGATATTGGAATAAGACTTAGAGCCATAGCCTCATCGCGTGACCATTGAGCGGCATTTGATACAGCATTGAGACTCATAGTCAACCTCTGATCATGACTTTGCCTGTTCATTTTTAAACAGCAAGGATTCCGGCGCGACGCATAGAGGAATGAAAATTTCATCTCTGTGCTGTTTGGCTACACACTTTTACTTGGGCGTTAAAGGCGAAACAACAAAAAGCATTGAAACTGCGACGAGGCACCCCCCCGCATGGCCTTTGTGCCCAATAGCTGACAAGGCCAGCAGCAGCCACAGGTAGGGTGTTTTGCCTCTACCAGTGACCCTTGAATGCCCCTTGTTTACAGTGATTGCTCTGCATTCTCATGGGAGGTTTCTGCTTCAGCCTAATGCTATTTTGGGGGTGATTCGTTGACTTTGGCCCAATCGTCGGCCCTATGGACGATCCCTGGCCCAGCATGCTGCCCGATGGCTATTTGTCAAAAAAAATTTATATACCCTGGCCAACCCAAAGACTCGCTTTCACCAAGAGCTTTGTTCACATGAAAACTTTTTCTCATTACCGCCTGAGTCTGATTGAACGACGACTTTTGTCGCATTTACTGTCCGACTGTTTCCTACTTAAGACTATGAGCCATTCGTCTCGACAGAACATCCCAGACGTTATTGTACCCGGCTAGCACATTTAGTCCAAAACAACCGACTTCTAATTTCTGTGTATGATCTGAGTTATTCACCACCATGCGCCCTTTTCGCAGCAGCGTTTCTTCTGCTCGAAAGAGCGCACCATCTTCCCGGGGCAACGTACCCCGTAAATGGCCTCCACCACCCTTTGCAGAGGAAGAAACAACATCTCTTGCCAAGGAGCTCAATGGCCTTTTGAAACTCGGCGAGAATCCTGGCGTTGAAGGGGCTATCGAAAGAGGTACTGTTGATCAGTATCCCATTATTGTCGGATTGGATCTTCCTACAGCATCGACATCGATTACTCCCCCGAGTATCTCCAGTGTACCTGGATCAGAAAATGTCTCATCGGATGACAGCTCTGGACCAGTTACACCCCCACCTGTAGCCCCAGAGCCACCATCTCGCAAAGCTCCTCTATCTCGACCCCAGTCGACTGCTCGCCCTAACCCGCCTCCGTCAGCCTCCGCGGGATCTAACAGACCTCGAGGGCGACCACCAGCACAAGTCCACCAGGAAGCCGCTCACGATGCTAGCATCAGTCGGCCTCGTCAGCCTCGCCCTCGATCAATCTCAAGGGGACCTCCTCCTCCCATGGAGGAAGTACCTGTGCTGATTGCTCCCCACAAATCGCGAAGCGAAAGACCAGAACGGCCACGATCTCGATCCCGGGGCCCTGTGTACGAGAAAGGCTCTTCAAGATCCAGCAAGTCTGCGCTCGGCAGGTCCAATAGCGCGAGATATGGAGCTTCAAAGCCACGATTCGGACCCAGTCAACGACAACGCGAAAACTCCGGATATCTCTCAGACTCTGCTACAATCCGCAGCAGAAATCCTCGAGGTTCATCGTCATCTACATCTGCAGTTCCACAAACAAGCGGCCTTTCCGTCGCTGAGAGGCTCGAGGAAAAACTTCGCCTTCGACAGGAAATGCGAGAGCGGCAGCAAGACCGTGATGAGGCAGTATCCCTTTCAGATACCGAAACAAAGTCCAAAGTATCGACGGTTAAGCCGCCGGTAGCAACTGGGTCTACCTTGATCACGGATACTCGGGGATCTCAGCATTATCCACCACCAATCGAGCCTGATCGTGCACCAAACTTTCGTACAAATGAACGACCACCGGTAACACGCTCACGGACGACCTCAGTATCTTCAGTTGCGCCGCCGCTCTCTCGATCAGCCTCCAAGACACGTAAGACGTCCAGATCCATTTCATCCGATGATGCTCCACCAGGACAGAGGAAGTCGTCTCGCCCACCCCCGTCTGTGAAATTCCAGGAGGAACAGATACCGAAGCGCAGTCTATCTCAATCAGCAACCATTCGACAAACCAGTCCTGCACAGAAACACCCCAACCCCTCCGGACTTTGTCTGATTCCATGTCCTCGCTCTACTCCGGTGACTGGCCACCAGGACTGGTATACTCTCAAGGGGCTGACACATCTAGACATCTGCCCAACTTGCATGAATCAGATCGCACATTCCCGATTTCGCGACTTCTTCATCCCGAGCTTACCCCAGTCACCCGATCAGGCCGTCCGTTGCGCCTTCTCTAACCCCTGGACTCGTCTTGCCTGGACCCAGATGATTAAAAAGAAGCACGACAGTCTCGAAGTGCTTTACCAAATGACTCGGCCTCCGCCAGGAACCCGTCGATGCCCAGGTCGAATCATCACAAATCAAACGTGGCACCGTGTTGTCGATCCAGACACTGGTCTTTATCTGCCGCGATTCCATGTCTGTGGTTCTTGCACCCGTAAGGTCCGTATCTTGATGCCAGGTCATCGGGACACATTCACACATTGTCCCGAAACACAAGAACGTGTCTGTGACTTCGTACCGAATAGTCCCCGCTTCGTCCAATTTATAGATCTCCTCGATAGCTCCGCGACCCGCGCAGAAAAGGACCCATCGCGTCGTCCTGATATTCGGGAATTTCTCTCATACGCACGGCGCAAGGTCGTTCTCCGTGATTGTCGGCGAGACAGAGCAATTATGAGTACCTGGCATTATATCCCGTCGCTGCCGGAATTGAGCGTTTGTGAGGACTGTTATGACGAGGTTGTCTGGCCACTTGCGAAAAACAATCATGCCATCGCTCGCATGTTCTCTACGTCAATGCGCCTGCTTCCGGGCGATGGGACTAATCGTTGCCGTGAGGCAAGTTGTCAATTATATTCCTCCAGGACGAGGGCTTTGTTCCGAGACGCGACCTCGAAGGATGATTTTCAGGCTTTGAAGAACATTTCTCTTAGAAGGTTTGAAGCCGAGCAGAGATTCAAAGACCGAAGAGAGGAGTTGATTGTTGCCGAGGAGAAAGGGTATAATTGTGATGTGGAAATGAAGAAGGCTATTGATGAATGGAGAAGATGGGAGTAAGTTGAAAGGAAGGGCTAAAATGGACAAAGAGAGAAGTGTACCATGTTTGTATGTCTGAATGTATACTTTTACTTTCCATGTACGGTGTACTCTAGTATTAGTTGTTATTCATAATGTGGCGTATCTATTTTTCCTTTAATTGGACTAAACTAGCTAATGTAAATAATTGAACCTCGAATACTTGAACATCTTTAACCAAAAACCTACTAGTACACTCCAGAACATATATTCCTTTCCATTAACCAAGAGCAGCAGTGATGAAATTCTATCCTTTTTTTCTGAAACAAAGATGAGTCGATTCTCAAGGGATGAAAGAAGGAAAAGTCGTCATTGGCTCTTGGATACTCGGGACGAACTCGATGGCTGCTGGAAAGTTCGTTTGAAAGAAAATAGCTTTTCTTTTCTTTTAATCTTGCCTCATGAGTACGAACCTTCATACTGTAGACCTACCATTGATTTCTTTGTCGAGGTCTCTTTGATATCCAGCTGGTACCATCCATGGAGAATGTAGACGTCTCGGCTATAAGTATTCCTCGAGAGCAGCGGCTCTGAAACTGAAGCTTGTTCAGCTTAACCCTTTTTAATCCATCGTTGATGACCATTTTCATTTACCGATAGCTTCTGAGATAATAAAATCCTCGTAATGTCATCATCAAAGCGACCCAATACCGGCCTAACGCCTAACCCGCCGGGGAAGAAGTCCAAGAAGGGCCTTCGAAGGGTTTTCGGCCTCGGAAGTAAAGATTACGGCGATACAAACTCTAGTTCCATTAGAGCAAAGTTAAATTGGGCCAAACAGATGCCTCCCATCACCTCGGTTGCCAATGTACCCCAGGGATGGATGGGGGATGATACAGATCTTGATCCTGAGTATGAGCCCTAGCCATTTACCATAGGAAGATGGAAGATTAATCGTATATTTCCATTGAATTTTTCCGATCTAACACTTCTTTCCAGCGACATTGACGCCAATATCAAGAGGCTTGAGAGGAGAATCGAGACTGCCATTATGCCGGAACTATTCAGGTCCAAGCTAAGACACTACAGAAGGCTGAGGAAGGAATCCGACGAGCGCATGCAGCAGTATCCAGGTATTAGCGAAGCGGCCGTCGAAAGAATTTATGCTCTTGAGAATGTAAAATCTGAGTTGGAAGATATGAATGATCAAGATGATCAGGTTAGAAACGTTCAGGCAATCATTGAGGCGTATGAGAATGGCAGTGTGGATTGGACTGGAGATGGACAAGTCAGTTATTGGGCTGATGGTGCCAAAATCACTGGTCCTAAGCCGTACACAGATGAAGAGTTCCTTGACCTCACCTGGCAATCTCGGAAGGATGGAGGCAAACCATTATGGGTGGAGGGCGTAAGTACTGCACAAATCGTAATCTCTTCTTCGTTCATACGCTAATTTGACTTTCAATTCCAGTTTCAAGGTGTGAGCCGTGCTGCATTGAACCTGATCCAAACTATCAACCCTCGAACCACCGGGGTTCAAGACCAAAATTCGCATCGGGTAAGATACCTCCCATGATCATTGAAGCTCCTTGTGCCCGCTCTGATAAAGCTCATTAGGTCATCTTCTGGCTGCGCATACCGAGGGAGAATAAATCGAAGACTCCCAAGCAGCTGGCAGACGACGGTCCATGGGCCAGGGAACTTGACGGCAATTATGCAGAAGGTGCACACTATGCGTTCCTAGACGATACAGGCGCAGTCTTCCCTACTATCTGTAAAACAGACCTCAAGCAATTAATTCGAAAGTCCGGTGGTCTACAACCCCCGACTATTGCGTGGTTCCCAATTAACCAGGCCGCCTCTGCTGAATCGCCTGTCTTGAAGCTGATGTTAGTCGAGGCTGTACTAGTTGGTCCACGAGTTAAGCGGCACAATGGAACTGAGGGGGAACACCGTGCTCCTATGTCTAAAAAGGTTCTTCTGCCAATCTTCGAGACATCTGAGAAGAATGTCTCAGGGAGGTGGTGGAGAGAAATGCTGTACACTGCGACGGCTCCTGATCAGCAGAATAACCTATATGTAGCCCAGTCAAAACGAGAACTCACTGATGTGCTTCCCGAGGCCGATTGGGTCGATGCCACATTGCCCTCAACGCGCTGAAGTAGGTGCTTATAATCTATAATCGTGATCAGGTCCTCTTATACCTGGACATTTTCGTCAAGGATATAATAGATCGAAGGAAAAGGGCGCCAGGTGACTTCAAAGTACTACATCCGAATCCGAATGTCTATTCTATCAATATTGGAAGTCTTTTTTGTTACGCAGAACCATTCGTTTAGTTGATTCGTCATTCTCTTAATTGAACTTATGTGATTGATATTGCGTATCTGGGTTCTAAAGACTAAGCCGACAGAACTAAGACTGGGAAAGATGCACGCGGACTGTCTTAACTTCCGTATAGTTTTCAAGTGCATATGATCCCAGCTCTCGACCAATTCCGGATTCTTTGAAACCTCCGAATGGCATTTGATAGTGAAGAGTGTTATAGTTGTTGACCCAGACAGTTCTGTTAATATTGGTTAGCCATACGTTTAATTAAGCTACTCGTGCAGAAGTATAGAGCCAACGTACCCAGCTTTGATTGCATTTGACACCCGGATTGCAGTATTGATGTTTGTTGTATGAACAGCCGCAGCGAGACCTGAAGTTTATTAGTTGGACAATCTCAAGCGTATTACGTACTGCAGGTTTCTTACCGTAGTTTGTCTCGTTGGCCACACGAATAGCCTCCTCTTCATCACGGACCTTTTGCACCGTGCAAACAGGCCCAAAGATTTCCTCCTTCACAATTGCCATGTCCTCATCAACATCCGCGAAAATTGTAGGCTGAATATAGTAACCTTCGTTTCCATGTCTATCGCCGCCCGTAATGACCTTAGCCCCAGATCGTTTTCCATCCTCGATATAGCCCATGATTCTGTCATATTGTAACTGAGACACTTGCGGACCTTGGAACGTTTCAGGGTGGAAGGGATCTCCGACTCTGTTCTCCTCAGCTCGCTTTTTGAATAGTTCCAAGAAACGATCGTAGATAGACTCGTGAACAAGAATTCGAGAACCTGCACAGCAACACTGTCCATGATTGAAGAATATCCCAAGATTGACCCATCCAATTGCTTCCGCGAGATTTGCATCAGGAAGAATGATATTAGGAGATTTGCCTCCTAGTTCCAAAGTCACCTTTTTCAGATTACTATTCGCAGCCGCCTTCAGAATTTGGCGACCAACTAAAGTAGATCCGGTGAAGGCAACTTTATCGATTCCCATATGAGAAGCAATGGCTGCTCCCGCAGTCTTGCCAAATCCTGAGATAACATTCACAACTCCAGAAGGAAATCCAGCTTCTTTGATGAGAGAAGCCATATAAAGTGCCGAAAGAGGTGTCTGCTCTGCTGATTTCAGAACCACGGTATTACCTGTAGCGAGAGCAGGACCAATCTTCCATGCAAACATCAAAAGTGGAAAGTTCCACGGTATAATCTGGCCGCAAACACCTACAGGCTCATGGCGGGTGTATGTCAGACTACCAGGGTCTGTATCAATAGTCTGGCCGTAGATCTTATCAGCCCAACCACCGTAGTAACGGATACACCCGGCAGCTGCATTCACATCGCCCTTAGCCATAGTAACACCTTTGCCGTTGTCAAGAGCTTCAATAGCAGCGACAGTCTCGATGTCCCGTTCGAGAAAATCTGCAAGGCGAGTGAGAAGGCGACCTCGCTCAGACGGGGTAACCTGCTTCCATTCGCCTTCCAGGGCTTTGCGCGCGACATCTACCGCGATATCAACGTCCTTCTCTGTACCTTCATGCACAGAGACAATGGGCTTTTCATTGTGAGGGTTAATTGTCTCAAAGGTCTTTCCTTCGGTGCCTTTGACAAATTCGCCGTTGATAAACCTGTTATTCCCCATTAATACAGATGATGTACTTTGAGCAAAGGATAGAAGACGTACAGTCCCAGAGGCTGCTCATAACTAATGACTGGGGTTTTTATCGTTTGAAAAAGGGCCATATTGTAGGGAGGTCGAGGAGTGATTGGTAGTAAGTAGATAATTGAGTCCTGAAGGTTGTCTCGAGTTTTCAGTGGTTGAGTGTGCTCAAACAAGAGACATTAATCCACAAACACCTCTATTTATAAGTCTTATGGGGACTTCAAATGCGAGAATCTCCGGGGAAGGTTTTGTGGGGTTATCTTCTTGCTTACTGCAAGTCGTCATATTTCAGTTTAGATTGAAGATTAACTTTAAGCAGAGCGGCTCCGCATGCCTTGCCATCTCCCCGCATTCTTGTCTAATTTAGATTTCCTTATACCCGGTAGATCCACTTGCTCGGGAGAAACGGCGCAATCGGTCATTATTCCCGTCTGGGGATGTAGGTTTGAGGCTTAGGGCATGCCATTCTCAGCATGTGCAGAATATTCTATCCTCTTTGAGAGAATATTTTCTGAGGCTTTTGAATGGAGAGAGAATCCCAAGCTCTAGGATCTTGCTATATGCTAGTACTCGTGAAAGAGATAAACTCGGGGTATATGTGTACCATGACGGAACAACATTTCATTCCTCTTGGGTAAATCTATGCCCATAATCATATTTCTTCGATGTGCGAGTTCAACTTCACAATCTAGATTGATCTATTCTGGAATCCCTAGAATGGATTTTAGTTAAATTGCAGAGACAGATTCATTCTATAGTTGAGATACTCCGAGTTGTACTGTTAGTAGCCTTAAATACCAGCTTCAAAAACTCGAGGTTGGCAATTTTACTAAAGTTCGACATTTCTTACTTAAATACTAGACAGTTTATGAAAAGCTTTGTATTCTTGAGTAGTTTGTATTCAAAACGTAGAATTTCAAAAGTTCATTTCCTAATCATGCAACATTCCTCATACGTACAACTCCGTCACCAGATCAACACCGCGATACATTGCAATACGCTACAACTTGAACCTGCATCCGTGGTTCTACCAGTACTCTGGTGTAACACACTCTCATATCTACTCCGGCATTTCCAGGACATAGCGGCCGGCAATTTTTCCTTGTTCTGCTTTGTGTTAGCAACGATGTATATCCAATAGCGTGGAAGAGGATTCGCATACCCATCAATTCGAAGATCTTTGGAAGGTCTTTCAGAGGTGCCAACTTGAATGGAGCCTTGATCAAACCCCGAGCAAAGAAGTCAAGAGCTTCAACGCCATCTTGTCTGTTTCCAACATAGCTACCTTTGATGCTGATCATACGAACAACAGTGTTTATAACAGGTGCCTTTAGGTACGCATCTGGTGGTAATCCAATGGCGATGATCGTTCCTCGAGAGCGGACATACTCGGTAGCCTGTTGGAAGGGCTTTTCAGAGACCGCCAGCAGGATGACTGCATGAGCTCCAAGGCCCTCTGGGGTTGCGGCCTTAACTTCGGCAACAAGATCTTTAGATTTCGTAAAATCAACATATGTCTAAAGGCAGTCAGCATCGTCATCTCTTTTTTTTAATAGTTCGGATGCTGGTACCTCAGTGCCAAGCTGCTCACACATTGCTTTCTTTTCATCACCACCATCCACAGCGATTACTCTGATACCCATGGCCTTCGCATATTGCTGAGCAAGTGATCCAAGACCACCTCCTGCTCCAACAATTGCCACCGTCTGTCCAGGACGAACCCCGGATTCCTTCAGGCCCTTATAGACAGTAATACCGGCACAAAGTACCGGAGCAGCTGCATCTAGAGGAACCTCTTTGGGAATCTTAGATGCATGGGTAGCCTTGCCGACAGCATATTGTTGGAAAGTACCATCGACTGTGTATCCAGAAAGTTGTGCATCAGCACATAATGGATCATCTGATTGACGACAGAATTCACACTCGGAACAAGATCCATTTAGCCATTTGATACCAGCATGGTCACCAATTTCGAATCCTGTAACGAGTGAACCCTTGGCGACAACAACTCCAGCACCTTCGTGTCCTCCCACCAGAGGCATTTTGACTGGAATTGGCCAATGGCCCATCATGGCGTGCAGATCGGTGTGACAGACACCAGAATAGCGAATCTTCACGAGAATTTGGTCAGGTGCAGGCTTGGGAACTGGAATTTGCTTGTAGACAAGTGGGCCTCCAATTTTCTCGGCCACCTGCGCCCATTGCATTTCAGGGATGGACATGATGATAGTGTATTGACTGATAAGAAGATTTGTAAGGTGTTATTCGAATGAGAACGTGCAAATTGGTTTAGATCGCCTTGATCTAACATTCATTGCTGGCTGAGATGAGGTCTTAAATAGTTGGCTTACGCCGCCAAAAAGGGCTTCGGCCGGAGAGAATGAACATCGGCATTTGCGTATACCTTCATGCATCTCCTGTAATTTCGGCGAAATATTCCCGGTCAAATGGATCCCGTTATGGTACAGGAAGTCCCGATACAGTGTCTCAGATATGCCAGAATTCATTGCGAATGAATCCATTCGCAACATCGCTAGGCATTGCACGTCGAAACTCATGCGGGGAAGGTTTTGCGGGGATTGTCGCACGGGCCGCGTGCGGCTCCGCACGAACCGCCAACGAAGTACCTTGATTCAACGTGCATTAACTCCACTAGCTTTTCATCAGGATAATGGCGTTTCGCAGATCACGGATGAGTGGGGTAACATGAATTTAGCCTGTTGAGTCCATTGAGTTTTGAAAAGGCTCCATAGAAAATATATGATACCAGATTGGATAGCGTGCAAGATCTGGCTTCCGTGAACTATCGAATCAGTAGGGCATTGTAAGGATATGCAACGTATATCTGTCTACATTCGGAGCATTTTATCCACCTGGTAATTGAACAACTGAGAATGATTGCAAGTTACATCTTGAATTTGACCATTTTCCATTTTTCTTATGAACGCCAGAAGCCTTCCCTGAATTTGAATATCAAATAAAGTTACACCGAATACACAAACACTCGGTTTCACCGTTACCTTAGGATATGTCGCGTCGTATTTAATTTTCTTCTTGTTCTTTATTTCACTCTAAATGAAAAATGTGCTTGACCAGCCACTTTTAATAGCAAATCCGGATGTAGCGCCCTTTTCAGCACTATTGATAGCTGGTGCCTCGTAAAAGCCCGAATGAGGGTGAGGGCAAGAATTTGCCGCCAATGCAGGTATGGAATAATCATTTTCGTCTCCTTCAAGAGAATAAGCCATCTCGGAATGGCCGATGGTGCGCTCATATGTCTCGAAAAGGCTATTATGGAGAACCTTGGGATCCACGTACTCCACGAGATTCTGTGCTGTTGAGGGTTTCTTGTTGGTAAAAAGGTTCCTTTCCGATTGGGCGGCCTCAATAAGGGCTTGACATTTTCTAATGAAGTCAGTTTTATTAAATGTGGATTCTTTCAGTGCTCAAACGTGGCATACTGGTTTCCCACATCACGATCTAGCCATGTCCGGCTTTCGATTGGACCCGGAAAAGTGGTTCGATTGAGTGCTTCTGTACCTTTACTCGATAAATCATCGCACAAGTATTTCGGGCGTTTACGACTGCCGTCAACGCAGCTCAGAGGTATCCCTCGCTTTGTGCATTGCTCGCATGGTCGCGCGTTTCCTATATCGCCAAAATTCAGCTATCTCATCTTGTAATGGTAGGCGGGGTATTACGTTAGGCCTACCACATGTCTTGTGAGATTTCTGGCAATTTGAGCAGGATCTGACTGCCTTCCTTCGAGTTTGTCGTCGTTCTGTAGTATGGTGCATCTTCGGATTTCTCACAGCGTCAACAGTAGACAAATTTTGTTTTGTTTTTTATTTTTTGGGATTTTGGATCTAGGATAAACCGTTGCTCCTGTGCCCGTTTATAATCAAGATCAAAGGAATAACGATGCCTTCGATTCCGATTTCGTTCCAATGTAACAAGGTGGTAGAACTATAACATACTGCTTATGTCCGTACATATATTGTACTGGGCCGCTTTGCTGTTTTCCCATTTATGCGCAACTTCACAACGAATAGTACTAGTGAATGGCGTCAATTTCCCCATGGGAAATATCCCAATTATCGCCCGAAACTCAAAAAAGACGGGCCATGTGCTCGTTCTCGGGGATAAGGGCGGGACAATCCGAACCAAGTTTTTCCCTTTTTTTGCCTTTGAATGGATCATCTATCGTAAAATCTGGGGGATTCGGGGCTGTGCGGGATGCGGCTCCGCATCGAACGACTCGCAGCAGTGGAGATTTGGCATTGTGAGAAACGCAAATGCGAATACGCTCTAAGCTGTACTTTTGGGGTTCTCTCAAAATAATATCAGGCTTCTCACCTGCGGTCAACATAAACATGCATCTCCGTTCCCCCGTAAAAGTCAAAACTAGACTATTGTATGGCAAAATGACATGTTTCAGGGCTAATCTCTTTCTCGAGCTATGACCGTATCCCTTGTGCTTTTTGGGGATTGCTTGATTAGAATAGTATTAAATATGGCCTCCCCTAAATATGCTAGTAGAAGAATCACAGTGTCTTTCTAGACATTAAGTATTTCCAGCCCCAGTCCTTGCCATTGATATCAACTCCTCAGTCCAGACGAACTATAGCCCAAAATGTCCGATCTTAGTCCAAATGGCGATGCGAAGGCTTCGTTGAGTCATGGAGAGAATACTACCCATGCTCTTTCGACAGTCCCTACCTCCGTCACTCTGTCTGCTGAACAGTTCGAGAGGTTATACCTGACACCAATGACTCGTCAACAACCTAAGCTTGCAAGACAAGTGGGAAATCCAACACCTCTGTGAGCTTCAAATTACCACCTCTAGATATTTAGCTTGTTTCTCACCATGGAATGAAATTCTAGGGCGCTTGGGGGCTTTGTTATTACCACGACGCCTCTTTCATGCTGTTTGATGGCGTGGCGGGGTGCCAGTGGAAATGGAATTGCGTTCATGTAAGTTGATATATCTCAATCTCAATTGTATAACATGAATGGCTGACTATAAAAGTGGCCCAATCGTTTTCCTGGGCGGGCTTTTGCTGCTTATTACAAGCATTCTTGAGTTCATATTAGGAAATACTTTTCCGTGTGTTGTATTCGGGACTATCGGTGAGGAATCAATTGATACCTAGTTGCTATAAGATATTTACAGCACTAACCGTTATTAATAGGAGGATTCTGGTTCGCGTTTGCAGCATCCATGATTCCGTCTTTCAATGCTGCTGGTAAGCATACCAATCGCCGCTTTGCCACACCACATAGTTATCTAACTCGAGGGTGTTTTCCCAAAGCACCTTATTCCACTTCTGGCACCGACACTGTTTCCGGGCTCTCCAGTCCTGGCTTCATGACTACCTATGGTAAGTAATAGTTACAGTTCCCGGGCCAAGTCTGCCACGAATTCGTCTAACAATTGATAAAGCCTTTTTATTCATCACAATGGCGGCTCTGATGCTGATATTCATGATCTGTGCAACACGTACGAACATTGTGTACACTTTGATTTTCCTGTCACTGCTTCTGGTCTTTCTTCTTCTTTCATCGGCTTACTGGAGACTCGCTCAAGGAGACTCTACCGTTGGGGATAAGTGTGTCAAAGTAAGTTCTGATTCTAGCTCGGTTTTTGAGTTGCAGATAATTCATATGCTAACCTACTTTTTCTTTGAAGGGAGCAGGTGCTGCTCTTTTTGTTGCTAGTCTGCTCGGATTCTATCTGCTCATTGTTCAGCTTTTTGAATCTCTAGGGTTTCCTTTCCATCTTCCCGTTGGGGATTTAGCAGTTCTTTGGAACCGTCGAGAAAACAAGTAAGTTTCTTTTCTCCCACAGCCCGCTAACGCCCAAAAATTGATATCTCGATCTTCAAGGGACAATGGTGACCGGGATTTAGAGACCTCCGACTAGGGGGACTCTTCAAAAATATCTTAAATGCAAATTTGAACACTGTTAGCGTGGAATAGACAATCTTGTTTATTCCACGCTTTGGAAGGCCAGGCCAAGTCAGTGTAATCGGAAATTGAATGTTTAACAGACTTCGTGGGCCACTATCTGCAATATTTTTAAACAGGCCAAAATCGCTGTAATGAGACAGCAGTCCATTCGAACCTCTTAATCTTCTCTCTTGTCCCAAACGTGTCTCCTGAAATGGAAATAAAAGCAAGCTAATTCAACGGTGGCTTCTATTTCAAGTTAGAAAACTCTTCTTTCGAAACTATCACTACCTAGTTGGATAGGTATCCAATACGAGCTTGTAGCATTGAGATGATATCCACTTTGGAATCAATACCAACAGTGTTATATTTTGAGAAGCCAATGCCTTTGAACACAAATTATGGATCCCAATCGCAGCTAGTACTCTGTGGATTAACCATTAAACTTGTTACAATTCTCACAATGAGTGGTATTGGCTGGACATCACTAGTTCAAGTCCGCTAGCTGTAGCCTTCTGGTTAGTCTGTCGATCCCACGAGAACATAATATAGAATGGCATGAACACGGAGCTTGTCGCCCATTCTGGCCATCACGAACCAAGTTAGAAGCAACGCAAAGAGGAAGATTATCATTGGATCTGCTGACTCTCTGGTCAGCTCCGACGAATGGGCGATTTGGATGGCTTCCATTTGGCCGAAGTAGCGCCGCCAACCCCCCGCAAAAACCCCGCAAACTCGAGATTTCCCCACAGTTCAGATCTCGAGGTCGCACGGCCAGGGGAGGTCACACTCTGCTTGAACCTGCATGCGGATACAAAGGCATCTTCTGCCGCTCGATATAGATACGCCCTAGGTGACCCACAACGGTCCTCATATTGTACTACCCGCCATGGAAGAGACCCGCAGACGTCAACTACATAGCTGTGACCCTTGTCGAAAGGGTAAGAGGCGATGTGATGCTCCGGTATGTGATACCTCTCGAGGATTTACATGGTCTATGCTGATATTCGGAGACAGAAAAACCGAAAGGAGGATGGATTCAGCATGTGTTCCAACTGCAGGCGATGGAAGAAAGAATGTACCTTCAAATGGGTCTCATCAAAGCGCGTGGAAAGTACTGAATCCCGCCGCAAAGCAAAGGTGCTCGGCGCTGGAAAGCATCGCACTGATGGGCCATCTTCTATCGACGCATCATATAACCTTCCCCACACGTCTCAGTGGAATTCGGTTGGTTTTGACGACGAATTCACTCCTAGTGATGCTTCTAATTTTGCCTTTTCCTTTCCAACACAAGGTCAAGGTCTGTCATTTGATGGGTCCAATGGATCAAACTCAAGCCCTGATCAGTCAGATTTGTTCTCTTGGGGCATGGATATACCAATTGGCTGGCAAACTAGCACCGTCAACACAGGACCTGAAAAGGGGTTCCTAGGATTGGAACACCAGCCAGATATCTTTAATCCACCGATGAATACGCTTGATGATCCATTCAATCTTGAAGATCAGAACGAAGAGGAGGCCAGTCTTCTTTCTTTTCAATCGGTCAGCCAATCTTATAACCAGGTTGGTCTCAGGTATTCTTCCGCGCCTCATATGAAGGGGTTATTTGACCCATCGAGCCCGTCCAATTTTTGCATTTCTTCTGAAAAAACAGCAAGTGAATATGCTCGCTCAACAATGACCCGCAACCTGATTCGAATATATCACGATAGCATGGAAAATGCACTATCATGCTGGCTAACCGAGCACAACTGTCCTTACAGTGACTCGATCAGCACGATCCTGCCAACTGGAGAAAGGAAAGAATGGGGACCCAATTGGTCGAACAGGATGTGCATCCGAGTATGTCAATTGGATCGTGTATCTTCATCAATACGGGGTCGACCTTTGAGCCCGCAAGAAGATAAGACTGCAGCTCGAGTCCTTCATCTCGCTATCATTGCATTTGCTTCTCAGTGGACACAACACGCACAGAGGGGAACGGGATTATCTATCCCGGAATCTGTATCTCGAGATGAACGGTCAATTCGGGAATACGTTTGGAATGAAGCAAGACACAGTCTCGAGCATTCAACAAGGATCCCCTCTTTCCGTATAATATTCGCAAACATCATATTTTCTCTCACGCAAAGCCCACTAGATCATGCTCAGGACAGAGGACTAGGTCAATTGTTGGAGAATGATGGAGCCCCAACATTTCTAGAAACTGCCAATCGACAACTCTTCACATTTCGCCATAAGTTCGTGAGACTCACACGAGAGAATCCTGCCAGAGTAATGGATATCCGGAAGGAACCAAGCGATTCAACCTTTTCTGGCGAATCTGAAATTTCGAATGCACAAGGGTCTATACAGTCTGATCCTCTTCTCTCTAGTCACGAGCATCGAAGCACGCTAGGTCTTCTATTCTGGCTTGGAGTCATGTTCGATACACTGAGCGCAGCAATGTATCAGCGGCCTCTCGTGGTATCTGACGAAGACAGCCAAATTGCATCCGCGTCGCCAATCATATCTCATGTGAAAACCCCACTGAGTCTGAATCACGTTCCAAATAATCAAATTCGGAAGAGAAAGGATGTGTGGGATGATTTCTTCCTTCACCCTTCTGCCCAACGGGACGAAATAAGTAATGGTCAGTTAAGATGGCCATGTTCCTATGACGAAGCCGCAGCTGTTCTATCAGAAGCAACGCCTGTTAAAGTCCTACTATATCGCCGAGTCACGCAGCTCCAGACTTTGGTATATAGAGGGGCCAGCTGTGACAAGCTGGAGGACATCATCCAAAAGACCCTCCAAGTCTACCAACATTGGAACTACACATATCAGAGATTTATGCTCGACTGTGTTGACAACCACGAACTCTTACCTTCACGCATACAGTCATGGTATGTAATACTTGACGGACATTGGCATCTTGCAACGATGTTATTAGCGGACACGATAGAAGGAATTGACAAGGGAAGACTCGGCTCTGAAAGCGAGCGCGAAGCACGAATCTCCACAAACTTCGTCTCAACGCTCAGGACAGAACATGCATTTGCAGTCGGTGGACTCGCGCGCGCTTCGCTTCAAGGTCAAAATCCATCTATGTACCATAATTTTCATGACTCTCTCAACGAGGTTGCTTTCTTGGTCGAGCCTTGGACGGTGGTTCTGACTCACTCATTTGCCAAAGCGGCTCAGATTTCTATTGAAAGTTTGGATTTGCCGGGTGAACATAGCGTGTTGTCTGAGTCTTTCCGGCAAAATTGTCAATTTTGTATATGTGCTCTGCAATATCTTGGCAGGAAGTCTGATATGGCTTTCATGGTGGCTAGGAATTTGTCGAGATTGTTGAATTCCAAACTAAAGCAAATGGTTTGAAGGCAAGCGAGTATGTGCTATACTTTTGATACTCTTTTGATCTCTGTGCCGCATGGTTCGATCACAAACTTGCATATTGTGTGTATAATTGGTCTTCAGGGGTATGAATCATTAGACTCCATTAATCAGGACTTTTGGTATTTCCTCTCGGTATTTTAATTACCTTCTAGGATTTCCTCCGCGTATTAAATATGGGTGATAGGCCCTCCAGTCACCTGTGCTTCACATATAAATACCGTTGGTGCAATGGTGCCATTCTACACCAGAAATAAGGTGACTGGTATATAGTAGCACCACCAAGCAATTACCTCTTCATCCTAAATTTTCCGTTCCTGTAGTGAAACTCAGATTCTGACTCGACCACGCAGCCTTGCTTCACTGGCAACAGGTAAGATCCAAACATAAATTTCCACATCCAACCTTGCACTGTTGTAGTTCCTCTGGGCTCATCCGTCTCTTGCCCTTCGCTTCAGGATCCCTTGCTTCCCTTCCGGTACTCTTTCCAGTTGAGTCGCCGCTAGATACCCTTTGAAAAGACTGCACCTCTGGCTGTATTGTCACAGAATGAACTCCGTACGCATGGAAGCACTCTCTGATCGTTGACGAAAGTCCATCAAAATCCAGAACGATCTCTCCGTCTAGGACGATATGCACAGAAGCAAGAGATTTCGTCTGGTTCAGACGCCAGATGTGTAGTTCATGAACTGCAAGAACGCCGGGTATCTTTGAATAAATTAGTAAATTATGAAAAGATTAGATGTATACTTCTTGTAGCAACATACTTGTTCAAGATCATGCTTCACATCGTCGTGATCGACGCCTTGTGGTGCACTTTGGAGAAGAATGAGGCCCGATTGTTTGACGGTAATGAGGTCAGCATCCGATTTAAAATCTCAGGTTGAAGGGCTTGACGTACTCAGAGGAATGGAAGATGCAAAAATCATGATTGCGATCCCCATACTCACGGCTGGGTCGGCATAGAACCTGCCACCATAGTGCGCGAACCAAATTACTGCTGCAGCAATGATCACGCCGAGATTGTTTGCACAGTCGCCTAGTACATGTATCAAAACGCCCATCATAGCTAGGTCGCGATTGGAGTTCTTAGAATTCTTGGAGTCTTTTGAGTTATGTTTATGATGGAAGTGCTGTTACTTTCGTTAACTTCGGACCCTTGCAGACGGAGTGAAGGTGCCGCAAACCTTCTGTTCTACTAGACCAACAGTTGCTGAATCGTGCCGATGGGAGACTTCTTCCGTAGCTTCATTGCCACTAGACTCGTGGCTGGAGGTATGGTTATGACTATGTTTATGATCGTGCTCATGCCCATCCTCGTGTCCATGGCCATGGCCATGATCATGATCATGATCTATCGGATTATTAACGTCAAAAGGCCAACACAGACATAATGATCAAGATGAAAAGCATACAGGACTTACCGTGTAAAAATAGCACACTTATCAAGTTGAGACCAAAACCAACAGATCCCATTATCAGCACCAGCTTTGGATTTTCCACCTCTGCGGACATATAAGTTAGGACACCATCATTTGTCGAATTTGAGGGGATTTACCTTGTAAGGAAATGAAACGCTCAATCGACTGCAAGAAAACACTAATCCCCAATCCAAACAAAAGAACCCCGTTGAAAAATGCACCAAGCAATTGTACACGTTGCCAGCCAAAGGTAAGCGCCTTCGGCGGCGAGTGCTTTTCTGCAACCTGTTGGAGTTAGATCATTTCTCATTTTTAGTAGTTGGAGCCAGTGGGTTTAAAAAAATACTTACAATTGCCGCAGCAAGAGCTACAATGAATCCGACCAAGTCATTAAGCTATACTTTGTGAGTATATGGAGGTTCAAGGACATGGGCAAGATCAAACGCACGTAGTGAAAGGCATCAGCAACCAACGCTAGAGAATGAGTATAAAATCCGACTAGGAAATAATATGGTTATAAGCTTTCAGAGAACTTGTATGGTGTTTTTCTTTTGCGTGTATAGTGCTGGATGAAATACATACCGGAAATTTCAGCTATGAAGAAGCAAAAAGATATACCGATGACAGCACTGAGCCGCTGAATGCGGGTGATCTTGGGCATGATAACTTTGAAAAATAATACCCTTTTTAACATGCAATTCCTGTTAAATAAACAGGAAAATAGTCGTCTCTAATATAAAAAAATAAGTTGAAGGTTGAAGATTTGAGTGAGTCAAAAAAGAAGTTGAAGTGGCGTGTGGAAGTTTAAACTGGCACATCCCCGGAAGAAAAGTTGCCGTTTTGACCCGCCGATTCTGCCAGTTTTAGTAGTACATAGTATGTACTAAACTCAATGGGTATATAGATTGATGTAAAGTATTCTAATACTAATATTGCAGATATATTTTATTCATGATTCGCTACTACTATAGACAGTTGATCAAAAAGCATAAACCAGCAACCAGTCACCAAGTAAAAAAAAAAAAAAAAAAGAAAAGCCCCCCAAACACCCAACAAAAACTAAAAAAAATTTCCTAATAATTCCCCAACACAAAAAAAAAAAAAAATAAATAACTAACCTT
>Ga0102593_1000316_pt1 | contig 97832 bp, 124 predicted proteins | sample AraplaCol_mMS_r2_2_FD_76862 | JGI IMG/M metagenome (GOLD analysis project Ga0102593, IMG submission 76862) | Arabidopsis root microbial communities from North Carolina, USA - plate scrape MF_Col_mMS_r2 (SPADES assembly) (version 2) | ecosystem: Host-associated > Plants > Roots > Endosphere...
CTCCATCTTCCGCACCATCATCTCGACCGCGATGATGGCGTCGTCCACCAGCAGGCCCAGCGCGATGATGAGCGAGCCCAGCGATATCTTGTGCAGCCCGATGCCGAAGTAATTCATGGCCAGGAAGGTCACGGCCAGCACCAGCGGGATGGTGATGGCCACCACCAGCCCCGGGCGCATGTCGATGTACCAGCCGAAGCGCCCGCCCTTGTGCAGGCCCAGCGAGATGATGCTCACAGCCAGCACGATGGCCACGGCCTCGATCAGCACGCCCACGAATTCGTTGACCGAACTCGCCACCGCCACCGGCTGGTCCTGCACCTGCGCCAGCTTCACGCCGGCCGGCAGGCGCTGCTCGATGGTCGCCGTGGTGGCCTTCAGCGCCTTGCCCAGCGCGATGATGTCGCCGCCCTTGGCCATCGACACGCCCAGGCCGATCACTTCCTTGCCCTGGTGGTGCATCTTGACCGAGGGCGGATCGACGTAGCCGCGGTGGATGTCGGCGATGTCGCCGAGCTTGAGCTGGTTGCCCGAGCTGCCGCGGATGGGCATCTCGCGCAGCTGGTCGACGCTGGTGAACTGGCCCGCGACGCGCACCTGCACCACGTCCAGCGGCGACTGGATCGTGCCCGCGCTCTCGATCGCATTCTGCGAGCCGAGCTGCGAGAGCACCGCGTTGAAGTCGAGCCCCAGCTGCGCCAGGCGCTTCTGCGAGATCTCGATGTAGACCTTCTCGTCCTGCACGCCGAACTGGTCGACCTTGGCCACGTCCTTCACGCGCAGCAGCTGCTGGCGCACGTCGTCGGCCAGGGTCTTGAGCTCGGCATAGCTGAAGCCTTCGCTCTCCAGCGCGTAGATCACGCCGTAGACGTCGCCGAAGTCGTCATTGAAGAATGGCCCCTGCACACCGGCCGGCAGCGTGGCGCGCATGTCGCCGATCTTCTTGCGCACCGTGTACCAGACGTTCGCCACCTCGGTGGACTTCGACGAGTCCTTGATGTTGAAGATGATCTGCGATTCGCCGGGCTTCGAATAGCTGCGGATCTTGTCGGCGTAGGGCGCCTCCTGCAGCGTGCGTTCGAGCTTGTCGGTGACCTGCTCGGCCACCTGCTGCGCGGTGGCGCCGGGCCAGTAGGTGCGCACCACCATCGCGCGGAAGGTGAACGGCGGGTCTTCGTCCTGCCCGAGCTGGAAGTACGCGAACGCGCCCAGCACCATCAGCACCACCATCAGGTAGCGCGTGAGGGGCGCGTGGTCCAGAGCCCATTTGGAGAGATTGAAGCCCGAGGGCTTGTCGTTGGGGTTCGCCGCGCCGCCGCTCATTTGGCGGCACCCGCTGCGATCTCCTTGTTCGTCGCCGCGACGGCCGTGACGGGCTGCGCCGACTCCTTGCCGACATTGGCGGCGGCCGCGGCCGCCTCCTTGGACTGGTAGATGGTGACCTTCTGCCCCGGCGACAGCACATGCACGCCCGCGGCCACGACCATCATGCCGGGCGAGACGCCGCCCGCGATCACGGCTTCGTTGCCGTCGGCCGTGGCCACCTGCACGGGCTGCGAGCGCACCGTCATCGTCGACTTGTCGAGCACCCACACGGAAGTGCCCTTGCCTTCCTGGCGCAGCGCGCTGGTCGGAAGCTTCATGACAGGAGCGCTGGAATGCGCCAGGGCCTGCGGACGGGCGTAGACCGTGGCGCCCAGCGGCGGCGCCGTGGCCGCGTCGATGGAAACCTTGACCGAGTAGGTGCGCGTGACCGCGTCGGCGCTCGCCGCCACCTCGCGCACCTGGCCCTGCAGCTCGTTGCCGCCGGACCAGCCGCGCACCGTTACGGGCGATCCGGTCTTGATCAGCGTGGCGCGGTCTTCGGGCACCGCGAACACCACGTCGCGCGCGCCGTCCTGCGCGATGCGCACGACCGGCGTGCCGGCCTGCACCACCTGGCCGGGCTCGGCCTCGATGGCGGTGACGATGCCGGCCACGTCGGCCACCAGCGTCGTGTAGTTGGCCTGGTTGCCCTGCGAGGCGAGTTGCGCCTGCGCCTGCTCGAGCTGGGCCTGCGCGGCCTTCCAGGTGGTTTCGCGGCGCTCCAGCTCGGCGCCGCTGATGAAGTTCTGGGCCCGCAACTCGGTGTAGCGCTTGAGGTCGGCGGCGGCAAGGTCGCGATTGGTCAGCGCGGCGGCCTGCTGGGCGCGTGCCGCTTCGGCGGCGAGGCGGTAGTCCTGCGGATCGAGCTGGGCCAGCACCTGGCCGGCCTGCACGTGCCGGCCGAGCTCGGCCTGGCGCTTGGTGATCTTGCCGCCGACGCGGAAGCCGAGTCGCGACTCGACGCGGGCTCGCACCTCGGCCGAGAACTCGGGCTGGGCGTCGAATTCGCTCGCCCCCACGGTCACGAACTTGACCGCCCGGACCGGGTCTTCAGCCGCGGGTTTGGGTGAACAGCCAGCCAGAAAGATGGCGGGAAGCAGCAGCCAGGCGGCGCTGCGGAGGCGGGACGGGAAGACGGCGGAAGCGGTCATGAGACACCCTGGAAAGGACGAACCGGATCATTACTGACCCACTGGTTAGTAATCTAGGGTAAACGTGAACCGGTGTCAATGACCCGCCGGTCACTAGGGCCTGCCAGCCGCCGAATCTTCTAGGTGCGCTGGCCCATCTCCACGAGGCGGTTGTCGGGCAGCTCGAAATAGTCCGAGGCCCGTCCCGCATTGCGCTGCAGCCAGCCGAAGAGCGCGCGCCGGACCGGGTTCATGCCCGGCAGGTTCTCCTCGCCCACCGAGGCCCGGGAGACGAAATACGACGTCTTCATCGAGTCGATCGCCAGCGTCTTCTGGTAGGCCAGGATGCGAATGAATTCCGGCACGTCCGGCCGCTCCATGAAGCCGTGGCGCGCCGTGACCATCCAGATGCCCTCCATCAGCTGCTCGGCCTCGATGCGGATGCGCGCGTCGACGCGGGGCGTGTCGCAAGGCAGCACGCGCAACACGATCACCTGCTCGTGCAGCACCTGGTTGTGCTTGAGGTTGTGCAGCAGCGCATGCGGCACTGCCGTGGCGTCGGGGTTCAGGAACACGGCCGTGCCGCTGACGCGGTGCGGCATGTGCTGCGCCAGCGACTCGACGAAGGGCCGCAGCGGCAGGCTCTCCGCCGCAGCCGCCTCCAGCCCCAGCCGGCGCCCCTTCGACCAGGTGGTGAAGAGCACCATCACCACGGCCGCCACGGCCAGCGTGAGCCAGCCGCCCTCCGCCACCTTCAGGCTGTTGGCGATCACGAAAGTCAGGTCGACCACCGCGAAAGCCGCCACGCCGATCACCACCGCCACCTTGTTCCAGCGCCACAGCCCCCAGGCCACGATGCCGGCCAGCAGCGTGGTCGTCACCATCGTGATCGACACCGCGATGCCATACGCCGCCGACAGCGCTCCCGAGCTCCTGAAACCCAGCACCAGCAGCAGCACGCCCACCATCAGCAGCCAGTTGACCGCCGGCACGTAGATCTGCCCGATGGCCGTGCCGGATGTCTGGATGACCCGCATGCGCGGCAGGTAGCCCATGCGCATGGCGTGCGCCGTGAGCGAGAAGGCGCCCGAGATCACCGCCTGCGAGGCGATCACCGTCGCCATTGCCGCCAGCACCACCATCGGCAGCACGCCCCACGAGGGAAAGAGCCGGAAGAACGGGTTGTCGATGGCGGCCGGGTTCGCCAGTACCAGCGCGCCCTGCCCGAAGTAGTTCAGCACCAGCCCCGGCAGCGCGATGAAGATCCACGCAAGGCGGATCGGCCTGGCGCCGAAGTGCCCCATGTCGGCGTACAGCGCCTCGCCGCCCGTGAAGGCCAGGAACACCGCGCCCAGCACCGCCAGCGACTGCGCCCGGTGCTCGATCAGGAAGCCGAAGGCGCGGCGCGGATCGAGTGCCGCCAGCACCTGCGGCTGCTGCAGCACCTGCCACGCGCCAGCCACCGCCAGCACGATGAACCACAGCAGCATGACCGGCCCGAAGATCTTGCCCACCGTGCCGGTGCCCTTCTTCTGCACCATGAAGAGCGCGACCAGGATCACCACCGTGATCGGGATCACCGCGCGCTGCAGCACGGGCGCCTGCACCTCCAGCCCCTCGACCGCCGACAGCACCGAAATGGCCGGCGTGATGAGGCTGTCGCCATAGAACATGGCCGCCCCCACCAGGCCCAGCATGCCGATGGCGCTCCACACCCAGGGCTTCGTCTTCGGTCCGGCCACGGCGCTTCGCGCCAAGGCCTGCAGCGCCAGGATGCCGCCCTCGCCGTCGTGGTCGGCACGCAGCACGAACACCACGTACTTCAGCGTGACCACGAACATCAGCCCCCAGAAGATCAGCGAGAGCAGCCCCAGCACCGAATCGGGCGTGAACGGCACGCCGTGCTCGGGGTTCATCGTTTCCTTGAAGGCGTAGAGCGGCGAGGTGCCGATGTCGCCGAAAACGACGCCCAGCGCCGCGACCATGAGCGCCGGGCCCGTCGGATGCGCCGCCTCGCCGTACGCTGAAACCTGGGACCCGGAAGCCGGAGCGGATGCTTTCATGAAGCGGGGGAGTTCGTAGTGGCGACGCTGCGAGCATAGTGCCGGGGCATTGCGTCGTCGCTGACAATCGTGGCGTGTCCGCCACTCCCCAACACGCCCCGCCGCCGGCGCATTACGAAAACTTCCCCGTAGCCTCCTGGCTATGCCCGCCGCACCTGCGCCCGCCTATCGCGGCCATCTATCATTTCGCGCGCACGGCGGACGACATCGCCGACGAAGGCAGCGCATCGCCCACCGAGCGCCTGGCCGATCTGCGCGCCTACCGTGAAGAGCTGGCCGCGGCCGCCCGCGGCGAAGTGCGGCCCGAGTCGCGCTGGCCCCACGTCTTCGGCCCGCTCGCCCACAGCATCGCCCGGCACGGACTGCCCGAAGACCTGCTCGCCGACCTGCTGAGCGCCTTCGTGCAGGACATCGAGAAAACCCGCGACCGCGGCACCTACGCCGACCGCGCCGAGCTGCTCGACTACTGCCGCCGCTCCGCCAACCCCGTCGGCCGCCTGCTGCTGCACCTCTACGGCGTGCACGACGCCGGGGCCCTCGCCCAGAGCGACGCCATCTGCAGCGCGCTGCAGCTCATCAACTTCTGGCAGGACCCGAGCGTCGACCTGCCGCGCGGGCGCTTCTACTTTCCGCTGACCGACTGCGACCGGCGCGGCCTGACGCCCGAGAACTTCAAGGTCTTCGCGCCGCTGTCCGCTTCCGAGCCACCTCAGGAAGCTATCAATCTGATAGCAGTAATGGTCTACTGGGCGCGCGAGCTGATGCACCAGGGCGCCCCCCTCGTGCATCGCCTGCCGGGCCGCGCCGGCTGGGAACTGCGCCTGGTCGTGCAGGGCGGCCTGCGCATCCTCGACAAGATCGAGGACCAGGGCTTCGACACCTTCTCGCAGCGCCCCGCCATCGGGAAGCTCGACGCGCCGGTGCTGCTCTGGAAGGCCGTGCGGATGCGGAGACAATCACGCCCCATGAAAGCAGCGCCTCCCCGATGACCCCCGAGCAATACGTGCAAGACAAGGCCGCCGCCTCGGGCAGCAGTTTCTATTACGCCTTCCTGTTCCTTCCCAAGCCGCGCCGCGCCGCGATCACGGCCTTCTATGCCTTCTGCCGTGAAGTCGACGACGTGGTCGACGAGGTCAGCGACCCCGGCGTCGCTGCCACCAAGCTCGCCTGGTGGCGTACCGAGGTGGCGCAGTCGTTCGCCGGCACGCCGCGCCATCCGGTGATGCAGGCGCTGATGCCGCATGCCGCGGCCTACGGCATCGAGGCGCGCCAGCTCAACGAGGTGATCGATGGTTGCCAGATGGACCTGGACCAGACGCGCTACCTCGACTTCCAGGGCCTCTCGCGCTACTGCCACCTCGTGGCCGGCGTGGTCGGCGAGGTCGCCGCCCGCATCTTCGGCCAGACCGAAGCCCAGACCACCGCCTACGCCCACAAGCTGGGCCTGGCGCTGCAGCTCACCAACATCCTGCGCGACGTGGGCGAGGACGCCATGCGCGGGCGCATCTACCTGCCGGTCAACGAACTGCAGAAGTTCGACGTGAAGGCGCACGAGATCCTGAACCGCGTGCACTCCGACCGCTTCGTCGAACTCATGAAGTTCCAGGCCGCGCGCGCCCACGCCGCCTACGACGAGGCGCTCGCCCTGCTCCCGCTGGCCGACCGCCGCTCGCAGAAGCCCGGCCTGATGATGGCCAGCATCTACCGCACCCTGCTGCGCGAGATCGAGCGCGACAACTTCCAGGTGCTGAACCAGCGGGTGAGCCTGACGCCGGTGCGCAAGTTCTGGCTGGCGTGGAAGGTTCAGGCATTGGGGCGCATCTAGCACCCGGTCCGATGGATGCATCCGAACTTTCGCACGTCGGCCTCTTCAGGGCGATCCTGAACTTCGACCCGAAGGCCGACCTTTTCCACGAACTGCTCTGCCCCTGGATGGAAAGCGAGCGCGGCTGGCTGACAGCGTTCGCACAGCAGACGTCGCCGGAGCCGATCGCCATCGAAGACTCCTGGCGCCTCTACGCGCTGTCTCGCATCAACGAGATCTTGTTGATGGCTTTTCAGCGAGGAACCTACGACAGTTGGGAAGGGCCGACGCTGACCTTGCCCGAGTACCGCGCGTTCATGACCGGCCTGGGTTTTCGCGTGGTTGACGAGCCCGCCTACTCGCCTTTTTTCCACGAGATCGTCGACATCGTCGAAGCCGCTCCTCTCCGGCCTCGCAGCGACTACATCGATCTTGAACGGATTGATTGGCCCGCCCTCATGCTTGGCCCCATGATGTTCTCGCGCGCCGGTGTTGCCGTGTCCTGCCTGGCCGGCACGCTGAACCCTGGAATCGCAACATCGTCAACGCTCTACTGGGCGCATCGACGCAAGTTCCGCCGCCGTGAGGATCTGGCAGACGGCTGGGGCTCCAATTCGCAATGGCGAACGCAGTTCAGGCGTGAGTACATCGTGGGTGACAAGCTGCTCTTCAACGCAGATGGCAAGTACGACTTGAACGATCGCAATCAGGCGCTGCGCGAGGATGGATTGACAAGAAGCGAGCGCATCGAGCTTTTGACGTATAGGTGCTTCGTGAGATGCGCCAAGCCGGACGACGATCTGGCTCCCTACTACGACCGCGTGCTGCTTCCGCGCGACTTTCAATGAGAACGACCGCCGTAATCGGCGCCGGCTGGGCCGGCCTCGCCTGCGCGGTGGAGGCCACGCGGCTCGGACATGCCGTCACGCTGTTCGAGGCGGCGCACACGCCGGGCGGGCGGGCGCGGCGGGTCGACAACATGCACGGGCTGGCGCTGGACAACGGCCAGCACATCCTGATCGGTGCGTACACCGCCACGCTGCAGCTGATGCGCGATGTCGGCGTGGATGTCGAAAGCGCGCTGCTGCGCCTGCCGCTCTCGCTGCGCTTCGCCGACGGCGGTGGCCTCAAGCTGCCGCGGCTGCCGGCGCCGATTGACCTGCTGGCCGGCATCTTCACGGCGCGGGGCTGGACGTGGCGCGACAAGTCGTCGCTGCTGCGCACCGCGATCGAGTGGCGGCTATCGGGTTTTCGCTGCGACCGCGGCACGACGGTTGCCGATCTCTGTGCTGGACTCACTCCGCGCGTGATGCGGGAACTGATCGAGCCGTTGTGCGTTTCCGCGCTCAACACGCCCGTGGCGCAGTCGAGCGGAGAGGTCTTCCTGCGCGTGCTGAAGGATGCGCTTTTCAGCGGCAGCGGCGGTGCGGACCTGCTGTTGCCGCGCGCCGATCTGGGCGCGCTGCTGCCGGATGCCGCCATCCAGTGGCTGTTGCAGCGCGGCGCAACCGTGCGCATCGGCACCCGCGTCCGCGCCATTTCATCCGAGGTCGGGCGATGGCTGGTCGACGGCGAAGCTTTCGATCAGCTCGTGCTGGCCTGCGCGCCCTGGGATGCCGCACGGCTGGTGCGCGCGTCCAACCTGCCCGCGGGCCCTTGGTGCGAGACCACCGAGGCGCTGCGCTTCGAGGCCATCGCCACCATCTACGTGCGCGGCGCGACGACGCTCGCCGAACCGATGCTCGCGCTTCGCAGCGATCCGGCCACGGCACCGGCGCAGTTCGTCTTCGACAGGAGCCAGCTCGGCGGCCTGCAAGGCGTGCTCGCGATGGTGGTGAGCGCGAACGAGGCGCCGCGCGAAGTGCTGGAAGAACAGGTCGTCGCGCAGGCCGAGGCCCAGTTGGGCCAGTCGAATCTGAAGCTGGTGCAGACGGTGGTCGAGAAGCGCGCCACCTTCGCCTGCACACCGGGCCTCGCACGGCCGCCCTCGGCCATCGCACCTGGCCTGCAGGCCTGCGGCGACTACGTTGAAGGCCCCTACCCCGCCACGCTCGAAGGTGCGGTCCTCAGCGGGCTGGCCGTCGCGAGAGCATTGACGACACCATGACCACCGAACTGCGCTACCTCGACTTCGACTACAGCGAAGACACCGAAGGCCATGGCACCTTCGACGCGATGGCTTCGACCACGCCCGACAGGACGCCCGAGGTCCAGGCCGAGATCGCGCAGGTGCTGGCCTGGGCCGAAGCCGTGTTCCCCGATGCGCGCGGCGCGCTCGAGGAAGGCGGTGTCTGGGACTACGACCTGCAGCAGACGCAGGAAGAAGACGCACGCTTCGTCACGTGCACCCTCTCGCTCAGCGGCACGGCCGACTTCTGCGCGGCGCTGCGCGAGCAGTTCGCGCTCGACTGAAGAGAAGAAGAGGAAAAAAGCGGATCAGGCCGTCTTGTTGGGCAGCCGCAGCAGGCTCAGCCCCAACAGCACGAAGGCGCCGCCCGACAGCTTGTTGAACAGCCGCGTACGGCGCGGGTCCGACAGTTGCTTGCGCAGCAGGCGCGCCAGCAGCACGTAGAACGCATGCGACAACACCGAGGCGGCTGCGAAGGTCGTCGTCAGCACAGCGAACTGCATGGCCAGCGGTGCATCCTGCGTGAGGAACTGCGGGAACAGCGCCGAGAAGAAAAGAATGCCCTTGGGATTGGTCAGCGCCACCGTCAGGCCATGCCCGAACAGACGCCAGCTCGAACGCGGCGAGGCCGCGGCCGACGAGCCCTGCAGATCGGCGAACACGCTGCCCTGGCTGCGCCACTGCTTGATGCCCAGATAGATCAGGTAGGCCGCGCCGGCCAGCTTGAGCAGCATGAAGGCGTGGGCCGAGGTGGAGAGCACCACGCCAAGGCCAGCCATCGCGGCGGCGGACACCATGAACAGTCCTGTTGCATTGCCCAGCGAACTGATCATCGCGCGTCGCGGGCCCACGCTCATCGAATTCGAGACCGCGAGCAGCACGGCCGGCCCGGGAGTGAATGCAACGAGCAGCGTGACGCCGCAGAAGATGAGCCAGTTGGAGAGATGCACTTCGGAGATCCTGCCCGGCGCGAGGCCGCAAGAAAGACGTTGAGGGACGAACGGGAAACTATAGTCAGCCCGGCGCCTCATCGCTGGCGCCGCGCCAATACCCCTGCGCGCCCCTCAACCCGACACCAACCGAACCACCATGGTCACCTGCTACCTGCGCTACATCGTCGATCCCTACAAGCTCAAGGAATTCGAACACTACGGCCGGCTCTGGATTCCGCTGGTCGAGAAGTTCGGCGGCAAGCACCACGGCTACTTCCTGCCGTCGGAAGGCACGAACAACGTGGCGCTGGCGATGTTCAGCTTTCCGAGCCTGGCGGCCTACGAGAAGTACCGCGCCGATTCGATGGAAGACCCCGAATGCCAGGCCGCGTTCAAGTACGCGGAAGAGACGCGCTGCATCCTCAGCTACGAACGCAGCTTCTTCCGGCCGGTATTTGGCTAACCCCCAGGCTGCGCGCACTTCGTGTCGCTTCGCCAACCCCCTTGCAGGGGGCAACACCAGCGGCCCGGCAAAGCCGGTTCCGCGGTGTTCCTGGAATGAACCAAGCTTCTTGTCGGACCCGTTGACGCCTCAGCCGTCGAGCGCCATGCACAGGGCGTGCAGGTTCGGCACGATCAGCTGCGGCCGCGCACCATGCACCCAGGGCCGCTCGTCGCGCACCAGCCAGGCGGCCTGCATGCCGGCGTTGAGCGCGCCGACCACGTCGAGCTCAGCATCGTCGCCCACGTGAAGCACGTCCTTGGGCAGCAGGCCCACCGATGCGGCAGCGGCGCGGAAGATAGGCGCGTGCGGCTTGCCGCTGCCGAAGGCGCGCGCATTGAAGGCGGTGCGGAACCAGCGGCCCACGCCCGTCTTGTGGATGTCTGCGTTGCCGTTGGAGATGGCCACCAGCGGATAGCGTTCGCTGAGCCATTTCAGCGCGGGCAGCGCGTCGTCGTACAGCGTCACGCGCTGGCGTTCGGCGAAGAAGGCATCGAAGGCCGGCTCGGCCAGCGCCGGGTCTTCGCCCGCGCGGGTGAGCGCCGTGCGGATCGACTCGCGGCGCAGCGCGCTCAGGTCGTGCGCGAGATCGGAACGCTCCTTGGCGGTGGCTTCGCGCAGCTCGCGAAGGATGCCCGGGGTCATCAGCAGCGTCGCGGTCTTGGGCGCCTCGCGCAGCAGCCACTGGTGCAGCACGGCCTCGGCGCGTTCGATGGTGGGCCAGATCGGCCAGAGGGTGTCGTCGAGGTCCAGCGAGATCGCCGAAATACGCTTGAGATCGAGAGGCGCGGCGCCCGCGGGCACCGGGGAAGCGGAAGTCATGCCTGAGAATATCACGAGAACAACACTAAGTATTTGATTTCATTGAAGAAACGTCGAATTTCAGGGTCCTAGAGATACCTCGAAAACGATACGTCACGATCTAATGAAATCAACCACTTACGCATGCATTCCTACCGCTTGTTTTGCTGAGTCAGCGAGTAATCCGCCTTCGGGACCGGCTGTCCTGCTAGGGCGGCTTCACGGCATTCCCGATAGGCATTCCCCTGCTCCACTACCTTCGCAAGCAGAGCGCCCATGGAGTCATCGTTTAGTGGCGTCGGTGCCGGGCAGGCTGCCATCACCAGCGGGCTGGGCTGGCTTGCCGGTGATTGCCTCATTGGCGAGCTGCATCCCTGAAGCAGGAACGCGGCAGTCAGAGTAAACGCGCTCAGTGCGAATTTCATGCTGCACCTTCTGGACGATGGTGTTGTTGATGGGCTTGTTTGCCGCAATGGCTGCCGCGGCGCCGCGCTGAGCGTCGTCGAAGGTCTGCTGGCGGATCTTCTCGTCGCTGGCCTGCTTGGCAATGATCTTGTCTTCGCCGAGACCTATGCCGTACCAGCCGGCCCCAGCGACAGAAGCGCCCCAGCCGATTACCAGGGCGAGCAGGATGTAGGGGTTCATTTCAGCCCCAGTGCCGCCCGGGCCTGCTGGTGATAGCCAGGCCACGTATCAGGCTTCGGCTTTCCTGGCCTCCAGGTGCGCAGGTAGAGCTTCCACGAGCCCTCTGCATCGTCTACAGCCGGAAGCGGCGCAGGGTCGGTGTAGTACAGCAGCCGAGCGCAGCCAGCAGCCAGCACATCATCCGTTTCGAGTGCCGCCCAGATGGTCGGGATGTCGAATGGCACATTGCGTACTTGGCAAAGGTTGTGCAGATGGCCAGTGGATGCTGGATGCGTGAAAACGCCCTTCACGCCCCCACCGCGCTCGAATTGCCACAGCCCACGAGCTGGGCCATTGCCCGATTGCCGGCGTGCCTGCTTGAAGTCTTCTTGCTGCGTTGTCGTGAGCAGCATCACCCGGGCCTTTGGCGAGTCCATCGCCATTGGCAGGATTGCCAGTGCCGGGTTGATGGCAGTCTTGATGAGCTCAGCGAGTTCCATCGCATCTCCTTGAATAGCGCCACGCCTTCCACGCACTGCCAATTCCGAACAGTGCGCAACCAGCAGTCAGCAAGGCGCGAGGGTTGTATGCGGGCAGACCGTCCCACTGGCAGAACAGGTAAGCGCTACCACCAAAGGCAATGAGCGCCATGGAGATCCGCTGGATCAGGTTGTCTTCGTAGCGGTGGGACAGCGTGCCGATGATCGACAGCGCGACCAAGAGGAAGATGCTGATGGAGTCCATCTCACGCCCTCCACTTCCTGGCAAACCAGTCCCACACGTCGGACGCTACTTGCTTTGCATCGAGCATCTGAATCACCTCGTAGACCTTGGAGATGATCGCCATGCCGAACAGGCCGCAGAGGTAGCCTACAAGGCCGTCAGCCTTCGGAATAGCGAGCCATGCAGCGATCAACTCGGTGGCATAGAAAGAGAAGCCGCAGCCGCCCAAAACCATGATGGTCTTTTCGGGCCATGTGCCTTTGACGAACCGCAGGGAGGTCAATGCCCCTGCGATGCCGGCGCCTAGCTTGGCAAAGTTGAGGTCGGAGGAGGGTTCAGCCACGATGCACACCTTCAGGATCGACAGCATCGAGCAAATTCACGCGAATCCAAGTCGCCCAGTTCTTGCGCCACCCCTCTTCGCCATTGCTCAGCTTCCAGAGCCTGCGGGAAAGGGTCATTTCACGCGGCGGCTGGAGAAAGACCAGAGTGCCGAAAACCACATTCACCACGAAGTCAACGACCAAGCCAACTGCAAGAGCCGGATAGCCGAAGACCTTCATGGCGAGAGTGAGCTTCCCAGCATCACGAACCTGCTTCAGCCGCATCACGCACGCGAAAAGCATCCATAGGATCCAGGGGGATAGAAGTAGCCAGGTCACGAAATCGCCTCCGAAAACGCTTTGCGTATGTCCACTGGCAAAGCCATCGCAAGCGCGAGGTATGCCGCCTTTATCGTCAGCCGCATCTCCTCGAAGGTCGTGCAGGCTGACAGATCTGTGTCCGTGATGTCTCGGAGCCCTTGCTTTGCCGTCTCGATGGCAATGGCCCGCGTCGTCTCGCCCTTGGTCAGCGCTGTGCTTTGCAGTCCATCGAGCACAGTGATGATCGGCTGGCGCTGGATGCGTGTTGCGGCCTTAGCCAGTTCGACCAGTTGGGCATGAGTGGGCTGCGGAGGCTCAAGCGGCATGTTGCCTGCAGCCTTCCACTGGAGGAACGCCAGATAGTCGGCGTTCTCTTCGTCGATGGGGATCCACAGCGCCCCAAGCTCGATGTGATCGGGGTGCTGGGTGTACATCACAGCTCCGCCGAAGCGATGAATGAGCCACTGACTTCGCCCTGCCCTGTGGCTGTGATGACAAAGCCATAGCGGAAGGACTGCGGGGTCGGCTGATCCAGGCCGCCTGTCGAGCCGTTGGAATAGGCGAATGTAGGGGTGAGACTGGGTGCCGTCCTCATGGAGACAGGCAGGTACGCGGTGTTCCGCACGGCCGTGCCAGCGACTGCGTATGCGCCCGTACTGAAATTGCCAGTCTGGTAGTAGCGCTGGCAGCGGCGCCGGTCTTCTCCCACCTCAACCACCTCGAACGGCGTCACTCGGTCGGCCTCGGCCTGAATCGCGCCGTAGTAGGTGATCGACTGCCCAGCCCCAAGGGCACCAGTCGTGATTTCGATTGCTATGCCACGTGCTGCACCTGCAGGAGCCGCAAAGCTGAAGTACTTCACATCCAACGCGACCGACAGAGACAGCGTGCCAGTTGCGATAGCAGTCTTGGCGCCCCAAGTGTCGGCAACGTCAGCCGTGTATGCGGTCCAGGTCGCAGTAGTCGGACCAGATGCGGAGATCGGAACCTGAACATAGATCTGCTTGTTGGCCCAGTCGCTGCAGTTGAACGACTCGATGCGCTGCCCCCAGAGCGTCGCAGTGACCGAGGCAGCACCGGATAGCACCTGAGCGAACGTATAAGGCGTGCCAGGAGAGATTCGCGTCGAGGTGATGTTCGCGCCGGTGCACGAGACATAGATCCGGTCTACCGTGTAGGTCGCTGCGCCGGCCGTGATGACCTGTGCCACCCCTGAGTTGCGCTGGTCGTACCGCAGTGCACCATTGATGATGCGATTGCGGAACGGAGCCAGAACAAGAGTCGTCGGCACGGACGGGTTCGTCGCCGTCAGGAAGGCGGTCGAGACCACCGACAGGCCAGAGTCGAGCGACCCGCTATCCGTCAGGATCGTTACCGTGGTGAGCGTCGAGCTGAAGACCGAGCGCACCACCGTTCCGTAGACGGTGCCGCCAGTGTTTGCAGTGCGCAGGCGAGTGCCAAAGACGAAGGTCTGAGTCTGATCGCCCGGGACGGTGAAGGATGTGGCGCTGACGAAGGTTGGAGTGCCCTGGAACACCACCCATTGGTCAACCGTCTGCGTCGTGTCGTTGATGCCGCTGACGTTGTCAATCGTGCGCTGCACGACGCCAGCCGAATCTTTGATGATGTACTTGTAGGCAGACCCACCAGTCAGCCAGACAGGCCCTTGGTTGTTCACACCAAGGGTGTTGAGAACGATTGGCCAGGTGTTCTGATGCCCAATGGCCCCGTCCTTGTCGTTATAGGTCGTCGCAGCCGTAGAAGTGCCAGCCAGGTAGACCTCAATCTTTCCGCCTGACAGCGGGTTGCCATTGGCGTCTTCCTGCTGATCGTTGATGATGGGTGCGAGAAACTGCGCCATTTAGGCTCCTGAAATGAAAAAAGCCACCCGGAGGTGGCTAGTGGCCTAGAATCCGCCCGTGAACTTCACGGACTACATGTTTTGGAAGATGGTGGTCATAGGTGTGGCAGCGCTCATCTATGGCATCTACCGCGGCTACACCGACTACGGCGATTGAGTCGCCGCGATAGGCGCAGCCTTGTACATTAGCTGCTGCACCTCAGGGCGCTGTGCAAACTGCAGCAGCCTATTCCCACCAACAGCAGGAGCCTGTGGAATCAATGCGTTCTGCGCGCGTTGAGAGAACATCTGCGCACGGATGACTGGCGGCACCAGGAATGGATAAGCAGCACCAGCAACCGCGCCAACTGGACCTAGTGCATATGCTCCAGCGCCAGCACTGGCAGAGGCCAGCCCTGCTTTCAAGTTGTGCACACCTGCACCAGCAACCATAGAAGGCGGTTGTGTGGCCTTCGGGAATGCGCTTGCAAAGCGCGCCACGGTCAGTAGATCGCCATCAAGCGGCACATCTTTCTGTAGTTCTGCCCCCAGCTTTCTAGCGTCCACTGCCCCAGTGCCTTCCTTCAAGGCATTCTCAACAGAGAAGCTACGTGCAATGTTCGCCCTCGCATCTCGATATGCCTGCAGCAATTGAGGATTGTTTGCTGGGATCGAGCGTTCAATAGCCCCTTCATAGGCATCAGCAATCGCTCGATTTGTGCGCCCCAACGCGGTGTTTCCAGTGCGGAAGGCATCCTGAGCGTTCTCTCGAAGCTGTCGGATTGCATCCACTGCGTCGCCTGCATCAAACCCTTGCGAGCGATGGGAATTGGCGAGGTTTCTCACTTCATCATTGACGATTGCAGGGATGGTCCCCCGGCCAGTGTTATTCCGGATGATGGTGTTCAGATCTTGGTTGAACTGCGGATCTGCCCTCACTGTCCCCATTTGTCTCAGCGGCTCGTAACCGGCTTGTACCTGGGCTGTGCGATATGCCTGCAGGGCCTCGGTGCTGAGAGGAGCATCCTCGGCCAACCCCAGAGCCCGACGAACAAGCCGGTCGGTCACTTCCTGATTCCGTGCTGATGCGACTTGAGCGGTAGCGATCTTGCCGCTAATGCTCTCTTTCACTGTGTTGTAAAGGGTCGGGTTGACACTTGAAGGCGGCACAACATATCCGGCCTGCACTCCATCCTGGAGTGTCTGAGTAAGCGGGGCATTGCGCGCATATGCTGCAGCCTGTTCTGCCTGTCTCGCAGCCATACGGTTTCCAATCGCTCTCCCAACAGGAGCTACCGCCATCGCAACCGCAGGAGTTGCCATTCCATAGAGGGCGCCAGTCTTTGCGTCGTCAGGATTGATGATGCCGGCAGTGGCAGCGCCATTGATTGCCCCCCCGCCGAGCCGCAGAAGAGCGTTGCCGGCGCCTTGAGCGAGCGTTGTTGGCGCTGCGCCTCCAACGGTCATGCCGCCTGAGGCAATAGCATTGCCGAATTTTGTAAGAGCATTGCCAACGACTGGAGCAGATGCAGACAGTGAGCCACCTGCAGCCCGAATAGGCGCAGCAATGGCACCTCCGACCGGGTAAGTTGCTGCGATGTTCCCAATCAGTCGGCCACCCGAGAAGATGGCGCCCTTGTTCTCCTCGTTGAAGTCCTTAAGGCCCTGTGCGCGCTCAGCATTCCTCTGCTCGGCCGGGCTCATGGGCATCTGGCCCGAAACGATGTTCGTGATGCCAGCCTGGGGGCGCTGGACATCGGGGTTGATCAACATGTTCGGCTGTGAAGGGATAGCATTTGCCGCCGCCTTCGTGCCACTGTTGATGATCGTGTTGCCGACATCAGCAAAGCCGCTTGCCACGCCCTTCAGAGCCGAACCGAGGGCATCCGTCGAATTGTTTTTTGCATCGCGCCGCGCCTTCGGATAAACACCGAAGGCCGCGCCCCCACCCTCAGGAGCGGCAGCAGCCTCGACAGGCGCCGGCTGTGTGGGAGTGCCTTTCAACTTCTGATAGGCCGCAAGCAATTCCTCATCGCTCATGCCTTCCAGAGGATTCTTGGTCGGCTCAGCAGCATTGGCGGACGGAATGACGGCCTCGACACCGCGCTGAATCAGTCCCTTATCCTTCGGCAGGCGCGCGGCTACCTGTTGTCCATACTGCAGGGTGTTCGGGGCGTTCGGATTCCTCGGGTCGGACACGGCCACTCCCCGGCGAGCTTTCTCAAGTCCACCAGGGCCGCCGTAGTAGAACGCCGCGGCGAGCGCCGGATCTCCTGCGGCTGCGTCATAGCCTTGCTTGAGGTAGCGAATGCCAGCTCGGGCGTTTTGCGTCGGGTCATTGATGTCCCAATCCTTGTCGGCAACGCCCGCGAAGGTGCTGGGAAGGATCTGCATGCCACCAACCGCGCCGGCATTCGAAGTCCTGGTGTTCTTCCCGCCGCCAGACTCCTGCATGTAGATGCTGCGGGCCAGGTCAGCCACAGGGCCGGACACACCCTCAGCAGCCAGCGCCGCATCGAAAGGCGAAGCTGCAGGCGCCGACTTGGCAGCCTTGTAGGCCGCGAGAAGGTCAGCATCACTCAGCTTGGAAAGATCGCTCATTTCAGAAGACCCCTGCGGCGAAGTTCGGCTTCCATCGCGCCAAGATCCGGGGCCGGCGCGCCCTTTTGCCCATTGTTCAGGCTGGCTGGCTGATTGGCATAGGCGGTTGTGTCCATCGGCTCATGCCCGTAGTTCATGCGGATGTTGTCGATGTCCATCTTGCGAAGTTGGACGGCGCGTTCGTTCAGGCGCATGATCTCGCCGAGGCGCTGCTTGACAAGTTCCGTATCGTTGATGTTCTGGAACAGTTCATTCCAAGCACGCTGTGCATCTCCATCAGTCTGAACGCCCTTGTTCAGCCGCAGCGAGTCATTGCGCAGCTTCTCCAAGTTTGTCTTGAAGGAGGCGAAGTTCCGGCTTTCCTCGCTGCTTACACCGAGAGCATTTCGGGCCGAGTTGATGGCATTGGATGCCACACCGAAACTCAGCTTGCCGTCTGCAATCTGTTTGCTCACCGCATCCAGGTCAGCATTGATGCTTGCGGCCGTGCCGATAGCATCCAAGGACTCTTGTTGCATCTTGAGGGCCGCGGCCGGAATAGGTTTAGGCGCCTTCTTCTCATCCGCCGCGGCCTTGGCCGTGGCCGCTCTGATATCCTGGCCGCGCGTCGTCGCTGCAACAGTGTCGGCGTTGTTGGCCCGGGAAGTCTGGGCCTGCAGCACTGCGTTCGCGTTCGGCGTGGAGTACTCCATTTCCTTCCACTTCTGCTCAAGCTGCTGCTTGACAGTCATTGCCTGGGATCGCCTCTCCGCAACCAGAGCCGGGTCATACTGCGAAGGCATTTGCGCTGCCGCCTCGGCACCGAAGACTCTCGCAGTATCTGCACGCGCCCGATCCCAAGATGCCTGATCGTTCACACCGTTCATGATCTGCCCGGCAAGCTCGTAGTTCTTGAGATGCTGCTCAACCTGCAGCTTCATGGCCTCCATTTGTGACTTCTTCTGCTCTGTCTGGAACTTCAGGGCGGATTGCGCTTGGGGGACAAGACCGGCCTTGTAGTAGGCGCCCGCAAGTTCCTCGGGCTTCGTGCTCTGGGCGATGCGGCGCTGCTCAGCTTCATCAGTCATGCCCTGGCGCAGCTTTGCCAGCTGCAGCGAGTTCACCTCGCGCTGCATCTGCTGGTCTTGGATCTCGTTCGGCGACAAGAGCGGAGTTACGCCCTTGCCGATGTTCAGGATGATGCTGGGGTCGAGAGCCATATCAGTTCGTCCATCCGCGCGAGGTGTTCAGGTTGGCAATCGGGTCATTGCCCCCAACATATCCGGTATAGCCGCTGTAACCGCCTCCGTTGTTCGTCAGCAGAGAATTCCAGCCGGAAGCCGTGGTCGGGTTGTTCGTGCGGTAAGCGTTGACCAGTGAATTCGCGCCAGACACAAGCGCATTGCTCGACGCAACATCTCCGGCAGCCGTCGCATTCGCGCCAGACATGAGGTTGTTGCCCATGGTCGTCGCTGCCTGGTTGCCTGCGGAGCCGACCTGCAATGCGGAGTTCTGGCCGATCTGCGATTGCCCCGTCAGGAAGCTGTAGATCGAGTTCCGGTTCTGGTTGTATGCGCCGAGGTTGGTGTTCCAGGTGCTCAGCGCACGATTGAAGCCCTGATCGTATTTCGTGCCGGCATAGTCTTCGTTGTACCGCGTCAGCTCCTTCATGGCGCCGCCAGACAGGAAGTTGCCGCGGGCAGCCTGGCCGCGCTCGATGCCTTGCGTTCCCTGATCGAGGCCGAACTTGTACCCCGGATCCGTGAGCAGATCCTTGCCAGTGAAGCTGAATTCCTCGCCGTTGCGATATGGGCGCAGGAGGGAGCCATAGAGAGGATTCGCTTCAGCCGTGGCGTTTTGGGCGTTCTGCTCGTCGTAATACTGCTTGATCGCAGCCGCCAAGCCCTCTTCATCTACGGTAGAGCCTGGGCCTTGGGGTTGATTCGATTTTGGCGCCCAAACATCGCTGTGCACGCCATCATTCGCATCGCCGTTGCCACGCACCCAAGAGCCCGAGCCAGAGGGCTGACCGCCCCAAAGCGAAGCAAGGCTGTTTTGTCCAGCCTGATTCTGGAAATACGAGGATGCGCCAGCAGCGCCAAGTGCATTGATTGCATCTGCGCCATTGGCATATGTCGGGGCGGCAGTTCCTGGCGCCGCCTGTTTGGTGAATCGGCTCAGCAGTTGTTGGCGGACCTGATCGGGCGTCAGGCCAGTAGCCAGCCCAAGGGATGTCATACCACTGGAACCAACGCCGCCGATGCCCAGGTACTGATTCAGGCGAGACTGTGCCGCAGCGCCCGCCGAAGTCCACGGCTTCAGATCCTCGCGCAGTTGCATCTGCTGGATCATCTGCATCATGTTGGCTTGGTCGGACGAACCCGACTGCGCCGATGCAGCGCCCTTCGCGGCATCCATCTGAGAGATCGTGCCGACCGCGGCAATGCCGGCGCCCACCCATGCTACTGACATATCAAATCCTCCGCGTATTCAGTGGTGGCAATCTCTGCCTCGATCTTGTCGATGTCGGTCAACTCAGTCCGGAAGACATTGATGAAAACCGTATCCTCGTGGGCATAGCCCACCTTTTGAATCCCCGGGCCTGACACCGCAACGTGGCCGGCCTTGAAGCGCCCCATGCCCGTTTCGGTGAGCACAGAGATATCCCCCTTCGCAACGATGTTCACGCATTCCTTGAGATGGATCTTGCCGACCAGCACCGAGTCTTTGGGAATGAACAAGGTGCGGGTGTAAACGCCATCTATCAGGGTGTGCTGCACTTCAAACTCCCGCTGCTCTCCAGGAGGCAGACTCAGCAAACTCTTCGTCCATGCTCGAATCTGGGCGCGTATTGCAGCAGGCGACTTGTCCGGCACATTGAACACAACTTCGCCGTCCTTCACCACCATCAGCGCGGTCATACGACTGCTCCAGTGGCATCGACCCAGATGGCCGGCGTTGGCTTGGCGGGAACAGACTTCACCCAAATCGGCTTGTTGATCGTTGTGTCGAAGTAGGTTCTGCCAATCCACAGCACGGTCGTTGGTCTGTCCGCAGTGGGGCCAGACTGCTGCGCAGCACTCACTGCACGATGCGTGCGAGCCAGCCACTGAAGCCAAGCAGTCTTCCAATTGCCTCCTTCATCAAGGGGCGCGCCATCCGGCATGTCATAGGATGCGCTCACGAGAACTCACCCCATGCACCGACGAACACAGTTTTCACCGGGTCAGTGATTCTGAATTTGAAGACCCAATCCCGGCCGCGTCCCAAGCGAAGAAACAGGGCTCGATAGGTGTACTGACCAACTTTGCCGAAACTCACCCACACTTCATTCGACCAGGTGTGGCCGCCGTCCTTGCTGTACTGCATCATCAGCTTCGGATCGGAGCCTTGGCCGGTCAGCAGGCCGACGCCGGCCTCCATCTCGATCCACAGCTTGTGCAAGAACGTGTACTCGCCCGTTGACTGATGACGCGAGATCAACTCCCGCGCAATCGTCTGCCCGTCATCGGTATAGACGCCATCCTGGAAACGGTATAGCTTGCCGTTCGCATAGTCGGTGACATACGAGCGGTCAAGGAAGTTGATCTGGATCTCTGCCCGATGCCTGCCGCCGCCAGACTCTGCCCTGTGCCATTCCTTCGTGAGGCCGTCATAGACCCACGATTCGTTTGCCGAGGGGAAATTGATTTGGTAGAACGGATGCCCACTCACCATGTAGGCAAAACCAGTGGCATTCGACACCGAAGAGTACTGCGCCAGGATGTAGTCGATCTCAGGCGTGGAAACTGGCACAGCCGTGTAGCCGGACAGCGTGCAAACCTGTACTGCACCAAGCCGGTTCTTGCGCAGGAAGATTAGCGAGTCCATGAACTTGCACAGCGACCAGCGCGCCGCAAGCCCCCATTCAATCGCCGCTGCTCCGACCCGGGCGAACGGGAAGTCCTGCGCTCCCGAATCGCTCCATGGCTCTGACGTGTCAGACCCGAACAGCCAGAGCTGCCCGTTGTCTGCGATGACGCGGATCAGATTGTCTGGGTTGGATTCCGCCGTGGCGAAGTCCAGCGCCGCCCAGGTCAGCCCGTCATATAGCGCAGAGACGAAGAACTGCCCCGAATTCGGCTTACTGACGATGAAATAGCCATTCAGGAAAGTGACCGTATCGCCACCAGGGAACCCGGGCGATGTGATCTGCGTGAATGCGAGCGTCGAGGTGTTGTAGATGTACCCATTGGGTCCATCCACCATGATGATCTGCGTGCCGTTGTCGGTCATGTCCACGCGGCCGGCAGAAGTGGCCAGCGTGCCAATGTTCGTCATCGTCCCGTCGTTCGTGAGCTTCCACAGGCTGGAGCGGTTCACGATGTACAGAACATCGTCTTTCTTCCAGGCGCCGCGGCTCGGGTTCGCACCGAAGTTGACGAATGTCGTCAGCCCGGGCGTCGGGTATAGCGTAAGGTTGCCCTTCTCCCCATCCCGCTGGACCTCGGCATACAGGTTGGTGCGCTTCTGCGAGTCAACGTTGTACGACTTTCCGAAGTTCCCCAAGCCGAAGAGGGCGACAGGTTTCAGCGCCATTCGAGCGGCCCATTCCGCGGATAGCAGTAGTCATCGACCGTGAAGGCCACGGGACCCTGATCGATGGCCCACTGGTTCATCAGGAACTTCTTCTGCGCCGCACGCGCTGCGATCTCGGCGCGGACATCCTGAGGGACGCCGTACTTCAGGCAGATTTCGTCGGCAAGGAAGTACTGAAGGCAGTTCAGATACTGCTGCTGGATACTCGGCGTGGCCGTCAGCACCGGGTCAGCGATGATCGACTGGTAGGTGAGCGTGAGGTTCGGGTTCTGCGTGGGCGTCGGCCACAGCTTGAAGGTCAGATCGGGCGCAATGTAGTACAGCTGCGGATAGGTCGCCGTCTTCGTAAGGTCCAGTTGCTCATAGTTCCACTTCGGGATGCGCGTGAGCAGCCTTCCCACCCCAGACGCATCCGTGTACTTGAGGAACGGCGACTCAAAATAGTCGGCAGGCGGGGTTACGACGCTCGGCGTGACGCCAGACCATGCCACTGCTACGGGAGTGCTCGACACCTCCGGCCACGCGAAGCCCTGTAGAGGCAGTTCCTTGAGCACACCTGTAAGCGAGTCCATGCACAGGTCTGCATCCTCATCCGCAATGGTTTCGCCCACGCCGATAGCACCGCACAACTGCAGCGCCCCACGGATGACCTCGATGGCAGTGAGCGTCCAGGCCATGGCTTAGAGCGGATTGAGCGTGTACGAGAAACGCGGGATCGTGACCTCACGCTCCACGCCGTCGTCGCCTTTGACCACAGTCTTGATGACCGCATCCTTCAAGACGCTCAGGAAGTTCTCATCAATCGTCGTCTCGACATCGCGCTGGAAGCGATTCAGCTTGCAGTTGTGGCCGATCACCACGTCTTCCGCCTCGGCCTTGCCTTCGCCCGAATGGAAGGTGATTGAGTACTTCTTGAGTGCCTTGCGACCACTCGCCGGCTTTTCCATCACTTCATCAGTCATTTGTTTCTCCAAAGAAAAAGGCCCGGGGGTTAGCCGGGCCTTGAGTTGAGGGGAAGGAGCCAGATCAGCCGATGGCTTCCCAGGCGTAGGTCTTGGATGCCAAGATGGTTGCGGCCTTGACGGTGAAGGCGTTCGATCCCACCGAGATGCCGTTCGTGGTTTCCAGGGTGCGCGTTCCTGCGGCGATGGTGTGCAGCGAGTTGAACGCCGTCATGCCTTCGAACCACTCATCGCTGATGCGGTCCGTGATGTTGTGGAAGCGAACGACGCGCGGCAGGAAGCCGACCGTGATCGTGGTGTCCGCCGCAGCGCCAGCATCGGTGACGATGACGCCTACAGCTTGGTTGCGCACCTGATGTGCGGATTGGGTGTTGGTAGTCAGTGCCATGATGATTCCTTTGAATGAAGCTCCCCCGCCGAAGCGGGGGAAGTTGCTTTACAGGCTGGCCGCGCTCTCGATGCGGACCATCCAAGAATCGTTCAGGATCTTGGTCGTGGTGGTGGCCTTCCAGCCAACGGTCGAGCGCTGCTCCAGCGGGTCAGCAGTGCCAGCCGAACCGAGCGACTTCACGTAGGTGTTCATCGCTTCACCCGACAGCGGGCAGACGCCGTAGGAATTGGCGGCAAAGATCAGCGTGCAGTACACGTCGAAGTTCGCGCCGTTGTTCTTGTAGACCGTCGTACCCGCGGCGCCAGCACCCGGGAAGATCTTCGCGTTCGTGGACGACACGAAGCGAATGTTCTTGTACGCGCCGATCTCATCCTCGATCACGCCTTCCTGCGAACCGTAGTCCGACACCGAGCGGTAACCGGTGATGTTTTCGAGGTCGAACTCGACATCCGGGTGAACGATGGCGATGAACGCCTTGCGGACGGAGCCAGTGCCAACGGCGTCGGTCGGCATGATGCCGTCCTTCACGTACTTGGCGTTCTGCACCTTCAGGAAGCGGATGGCCTTGTCCAGGTCGGCGCTGGAGATCTTGACGTTCACCGCGGCGCGGTTGGCCACACCGTTCGCATAGAGCGCGTTGGTGCCGGCCACCAGCACATCGCGGCGCGCTTGGTCGATGGTCGTGCCGGCTTGATCGCCCAGAACGTCGGTAGCCTCAGTGACCACCGCATCCTGGTTGGTCATGGAAACCATGTCCGTCAGGGTGATGTAGTCGCCGTACTGCGCGAGCGTGGCGGTCAGGTCGGTGACAGCGAGGCTGGAGCCTGCCGGCGTCACGCCTTCGGTGAGCGGCGTCGATGCGACGGCCAGTTGCGAATAGCGGCGGAACTTGATCTGGTTGCCGTTACGCTTAGCGATGGGGCGCTTTTGACCGAATCGGCCATGCACTTCAGCCGGCTGAGCACGGGTCAGAAGGTTGCGGTCGTAAAACGCCTGTACCCCAGGAGGGACTTGCGTGAGGGAAGTGTTTGCCATTTTGGTTTACCTACTTTCAGTATCCAAGCACCTTCCTGCGTTCCTTTTCGAACTCGGATGGCGACATGTTGAGGATGCGATTGCGCGCTTCCAGATCGGGGTCAACGGGAGTTTTCACCCCACCGCTGCCGCCAGCTCCAGGCACGCTCATCGCGGACTTTTCTGCACTCTTCGCGCTCTCGACAGCTACTCGCTTGCCGATAAGGCGCTCGGTGTGCGCCAATTTCTCTGCTGTGATTTCACGGATGCACACGAGTGGGTCATTGACCTCAGCCCCGAGGGCTTGAAATCTCGCCATGACAGCCTTCTCAAGATCGGGGTCGATGGAGACATCGAAAATCCCGGGGTGCGCCTTCTCAATCGTGACGCGCCATTCCTCTTGAGGGTCAACCCTCGAAGCAGTCGGAGTAGGCTCGCTTGCCACATAGCGAATTGCATCAGCCAGCTCTGGATTTGCATCCAAAATCGCCGGCTTTGCTGCTGCTCGCTCTGCGGCTTCACGCTCACGTCGCTCCTGCGCGCGCTCCTGGCTGAGTTTGGTCGCCCAGGCTTGGTTATCCTTGGCGATCTTCTCGGCCTTTTCGACACGCGCACGAAGTTCGGCGAGTTCGTCTACCGGTTTTGCCTCTTCGGTCTTGGTGACCTCAGGTTCGGCCTTCGCTTCAGTCTCAGGAGGCTTTGCAACCTCTTCGACCTTTACGAATTTGCCATCGGCGCCCCTTGCGGTAGTGGCTTGCGCCGCCGCTTCGAGATCTGCCGCTGCCTTGTCGTACTCCTTCTTGTACTCCGCGTCTTCCAACATCGTTCAACTCCTTGGGCCTGCTTGGCAGGTAGTCCACTTCTTCAATCTGCCGCGTCCTCTTCGGATAGTGCGGCCCGGATGCCGTCCCGCTCTTGTGCGAGCGATACCGGCAATTCCTTCAAATCGCATAGCGCCTTGATGCGCCCGCGGGTTTGTTCGTTGTCGCTGCTGATCAGCTGCTCAGTGAGCGCGCCAATCTTTGAATCGACCTCAACCATCAGCACCGGCCATGCGTCCTTGCATGCGCTCAGCACCTTGTCGATATAGGCAAGCCGCTCACTTGGTGTCATTGCGGCTGTTCAGGCAAAGAAAAACCGCCTGCTTGAGGCGGTTGTTCGGGTTGTTCTGCTGCCTGTCCTTGTGGAGGCTCCAGCGCTTCGGCTGGCGGCGTCTCCGTGGCCTCTGGCGACATCTCGGGCGGCGCCTGCACTTCTGGCTGGGCTGGTGCGGGCTGGCCTTGGCTCATCATGTGTGCCAGGGCCATCGCAACAGCCTGGTTCACCATGTCGTTGATCGCCGCGGGGTCTACACCAGTCGCAGCCTGTGCGCTGTCCTTCGCCTTCTCGATAGCCAAGAGGGCGGTGGCCTTGTCTGCGTCGATCTCGGCCTTCATCCGCTTGAACGACTCTTCGACAGCCTTCTTCTCGGCCTGCTGGGCGTCCTGCTGCGTCTTCTGCAGTTGCTGCTGGAGCTGGTCAACATGGTCTGAAACCATCTGCATGCGCTGCTTGACGGCCGGCGAGAGGCTTTCTTCGCCATCCTGGTCTTCCAGGATCGGGGATTCCTTGCCGATCTCCATCACATCCCATGTCTGGCGCAGCAGTTCCTTGGCGTCGATCAGTGGAGCAGTGACCTGGTTGCCCAGCGCAAACTCCGAGAAAGCCCGAATCTTGTTCGTCAGCACTTCCTTCTGCATGAAGGAAGCAGTGCCTGTGGCTTGCCAGTCCATGAACGAGGACTTGCCGAACTGCTTGATCTCGGCCCAGCGCTGAGCTGCGTCTTCGCCCAGGATCTTCGCCACAGTCTCCGGCTCAAGGTACTTGAGATTCCAGTTGATGTAGCACTCGACAATCGGCTCAATCCACATCGTGTCGATGTTCTGGATCACCTCCTTCATCGGCAGCGAGCTGGCCGACATGATCATGGAGATGCCTGAGGCCGTCTTGTTCAGGTTGCGCGAATCGTCGCCCTGCGTGTACTTGGTGATCCCGGTGTCATCGTCGCTGAACTGCTCGGACACACGGATCACATCGAGCCAGCCGCCAGTAATGTCGGGCTCGACCTGGAACTGGATGGCTTCCTTCTTCTGCTCGGGAGAGAGGCCCGGCTTGAACTGATAGACCTTGCCAGGGTACTTTCTGAAGTCCTCAGTCGGCAGAAATGCAGCGCGGTCCACGGCAGCAGTGCCCAGCAGCGCCATGCCCTTGCCTTCCATGAACAGGCGGAAGGCGGCGTTCGTGACCTTCTGATGAGGCGCGTTGTTCTCGGCCACACCGACGCCCCACATTTCGTGCTCTACCGCCTCATACATGCAGCGGTGGGCAGGCATCTTGCCGCTGTAGGGGCTTTTGACCACCTTGACCACCACGCCACCGGCCACGATGACAATGGCCTCTTCCATCTCACCAGCGTCGGCCTCGACTTGCGTCTGATCCGTCTCTGCAGAGCCATTCAGGTAGCGCTTCGGCACCTTGCCAAAGAATCGAGCCACCTTGATGCGGTCGCCCTTGTACCAATACTGGATGTTCGCCCGGTACTGCGAGGCACGCTCCGATCCCGTTTCGTTGCCGCGGTCGCCTGGAGCGTTCAACGCCTGGTCAACGTCCTTGTACGAAGGATCGCTCTTCCAGGCCGAAACAGTCGCCGGACTCTCCATAGTCACCCAGAACACACCCAACCCCGCCTCCAGCGTCCGCGCCTCAGGGTCGGGGTACACATCCAGCGTGTTGCCCAGCTCGAAGTAAGGCAGGTCGTATTCGTACTTGGTTTCCTGGATCGCCGACGACTGGCCGATCATTTCCACAGTCGTCTCTACAAGCGATGCCTTGCGCACGAACGGCCCGAAGATGAAGCCAGTGCCGTAGGTGGCCAGCGTATTCACGCCAGTCTTCAGCAATGGCTTCAGACCGCCCTCCTCCATCTGCCAGGTGATGATGTCTTCCATCACGTCGGCATAGGGGGCAAGCTTCTCGTTCGAAGGCGTCGTGTCGAACGGCATCTGCCCATTGCCGAACAGCGCATCAGTGATCTTGGCTCGGGCGGCACGCACCTTGTTCCGGGTCGAGCCAATGAACAACCCTTTTGCCTTGCGCGACTTCGCCGCACCCGTGCCGCTCGTGTCGTCATCCCGTGGGATGCGCATCACGTCTTGGTAGCACTCCAGCAGCTTCAACTCCTGCGGCTTGCGCGCGTTTTCCCACTCAACAAGGCGTGCCTCTAGAAGCGAGGACAGCGATGTTGAGGATTGCAGGGTTTCAGCCATGGTCAGAAATAGATCCCAGAGTCGTCGGGTTGCACCTCAGCGAGGGGGGGCAACTTGCCCCAGTCTTCGTTAGTCATGCTCTCGGCGTTCACCGAGATGTAGCGCAGGTTGTCCGCGCCGTGGCTCCATTCGTCATGCAATGGCGCGCCTGGCTCATTCGTCTGCTGGTTGATGCTGCGGCGATACCGCTTGGCGCACTGCACCAGGCGAGCCGCCTTTGTCTTGTCCAGGTAGAGCCTTGGGAATGTCATCCGGGTCAGCCGGATTCCGTCCTCGATGCTGATGTTGGGCGTGATCTCCACCTCCCAGCCAAGCGCCTTCATGATGTCCTCCGCACTCTTACCGGTGCGGTAGTCCTTGTGCCGGCCGTCGTGGGGCAGATAGACCTTTCCCCAGTTGTATTTCCGAGTCTTCAACTCGGCCGAGTAGTGAGCCAACGTCTTGTGGCTGTCCTCGATGTTCTCAATCACCGCAAGCGAAGAACCGGCCTTCTGCACCAGGCTGATGGACATCGCGTCATTCCACCCCAAGTCGAAGATCACCTGAACCTTCAGCTTCGGGTCATGCGGGACATTGCAGACCCGCCCCTCTTCTTCCGCCTTCGCAATCTCTTCGTAGTAAATGGCGCCGGCCACAGCAGGCTTGCACTTACCTTCCCAGATGTTTTCGTACTCCGATTTGGGGAGCGTCGCCTGCGCGTGCAGCCGCTCCTTCTCCAGCACTTCTGGAAACCACGGGTTGTCCGTGTAGTTCATGTCCACGATGATTGCGTCATCGGGCTGGTTCGTTATGAACCGGTCGTATGTCTCGTCCGTCTCCAGCTCGGGGTTGAACGAGATCCAGATCTCAGACCCAGCCTTCCGAATCGTCGGGATCAGCACCGACCAAGACCGCTTGCTGACCGATTGGGCTTCTTCAACCCAAACAATGTCGCAGCCCTCGAAAGACTTGATCGAATCGACCGTCTGGTCGGACAGGCCCGAGAACGAAAACTCAGTCCCATTCAGGCCGCGGATCTCGTTCTCCAACACCTGGTAGAACGATGTCAGCTTCAGAGCCTCGATCTGATCCTTCAGCAGCTTGTGGACAGACTGCTTGATGGACTTCTGCACTTCCCGGGTGCAGAGGATGCGCACCTTCCTCGTCGTGCCGAGCACCAGCAGCGCGCGGGCGAAGCTCCAGGACTTTGCGCTCCCTCGGCCGCCCTTAGCGCCCTTGTACCGAGCCCGCTTGGTCAGCAGGAAGTTAAGCTTCGCCGGAAGCTGGAGTTGCATCGCCTGGCTGCACAAACTCGACAGTCCAGTTCATGTTCACCGGGCCGCCGTTCGGGTTGCTGATGGTCGTAGGCTGAACTGCCTTGCCGTGACCCCGCTCGATGATCGCCATCGCTGCAGTGATCCGGTTCCGCTCGTTCTCGCCTTCTCCCATGATCTTCAGAAGCACATCAAGCGCTGCCTGCGTCTTGTCGCGGCACATCGCCTCAAGGGTGCGTTCTTCTTCCGTCTTGGGAGGCCTGCCGCCAGGGTTGCCAGACCGGCCCTTCACAAAGGCCGTCCTGGGGGCCTGCCGCTTTGGCTTGTCTGTTGTTTGTCTGTTCTCAGACATGGCCCACAACTTCTTCTCGCGGCCGGTCTTGAACGCTAACCGTGCCGTCTGGATTCAACGAATAGACCCTGACCCGCGGCCCTGGCTTGGCGATGCTCTCCACATTCCAGCGGTTCACTTGGAATTGGCGCTGCTCCAGTTGTTCGGGGGTCATGGCGGTCCTTCGAGGCCTTGCGGCTAATTCGATTGAGACAAATGAAAAAACCCGCTCAGCTTTCACTGGCGGGCGAAGTTCCGGCAACTGCGCCGGGGAGGAGAAATTGGTGGATGCTCTTGGTATCGAACCAAGCCAGCCCCGAAGGGCCACTGGTGTACAGGCCAGCTAAACCGCGTCCTTATCGGCTTACGCATCCTTTTGGGTGCCGGGTCAGACCGATTGCTAATACAGCGAATGGTGGTCGATGGTCTGCCCGGCGAAAACGAAAAAGCCGCTGCAGGCGAACCTGAGCGGCTTGAATCTGGTGCCTCCTGCAAGGAATCGAACCCGCGACATCCTCCTTACAGGGGAGGCGCTCTTCCGACTGAGCTAAGAAGGCAAATTTTGGAGGCAACTTGGCCGTCCGCTCGCTACGATAAAGAGTCTTTACACCTATTGCAAGCATGAAGTTGTAAATGTTCTTTACATCACGCCCGCCTGCATCAACCGCCTGGTTAGCTGATTCCGCGCCTCCGCAACCACAGTGCCCCGCTCCAATGCGTCCATCCCAGACAACCGCGGATGCTTCCAGACGCTCGCCCCGACCCACAGATTCCGCGCCAACTCATGAATCGCAGCGCGGTGCGGGTCTTTCATCTGGTCTACCTGGAAGTCAATCGCCTCCATGGTTGAGCCCTGTAGCTCGTCTTCGATAATCTCGTCTGTGGTGTCATAGCCCCTGCCTGCCTTGGCATTGCGGAACATTGGGTCAGCGCCGCAGACTGGGATTGGGGAGTAGCCCTTGCAGTGGGCGTGCCACTTCCGGAGGAGGTCATCGAGGATTGCTGCGCTGTCATTCATCATGGCTGACCCTCCGGCCAGTATTCCTCGGCGATCCCGGGCCATGCAGCCATCGCCTTAGCCACCACAGATTCCATGGTCGCCCCATACCAGATGCAGAAACCAACCGGTGTCGCTGGGTATATCTGAAGCGCCCAGATGGTGTTTGTATCCTTCATTGCCTGCAACTCTTCCGGGGCTACATCACGGAAGTCATCAGCATTACCGTATTCCTCAATCCACTGCTTGGCAGTCACGTAGTTGATGGCATGGCCATCGTCATGGCTCAGCGTGAACGAGTTGCACCGAAGTGCAGCAAGCCACTCAAACATTTCTGCTCTTGTCATGCCATCCTCGCTAGAAGTCTTCGTGTCTTTCGTGCGAATACCGCCCTGAGTCGTTCCAGATACTCCCGGCTCCAGCGGGTCGGCTTGTTCTGCGCCTTCAGCCAATCCACCTTCTCCTGGCCAATCCGCCTGACGAGTGCCGGCCCGTAGGCATCGATTCTGCCGCTGTAGAGCTTGTTGCAGATCCAGCATGCCCGATTGATGTTCCAGAGGTTGAAGCGGACCGAAGACGCTGCACCCACACTCCTGTAGTGAGATGCGTGCCACTGTCCATCCCAGTTCCACGGCTTGTCGCAACTGATGCAACCGAGGCGCTTGTAGTGGTCGCGCGCTCTGACGTATGAGTTGACTGCCGCCTCTGCCCGCTTCTCCAGTTTCCCAATCGGCTCAAGCTCTCTGCGCCTCTTCCTATCCTCAGCCCTTTCGACTCTATGCTTAGCCCGCAGTTCCTTTGCTTTCTTGCGTTCTGCTTTAGCTGCTTCGGCTTCTGCATAGCCGTCGATGCAGGATGAATGGATTCGCTGGCCTGGCTCCAACTTTCCTTTGCAGTGCGGGCACCTTGTGCGGCGGAAGGTCATTCGAGCGTTGCCCCATCCTGCCTGCCAAGCCACTTGTTGCAGAGCCCGACTCGGCGAACATTGAACCCGCCAAGATCGCAGTGTTGGTGCACCCTGCGCGTGTTGCTGTCCGTGGTCAGCTTGATATAGGTTTCGCGGAAGTGCTTGCAGGAATCGCAGCGCGGTGTGTCGCGGTCGTACTCCCACTTCTGTTTAAGGTTGGACATCTTGCTCATGGCAAAAACCCAATCCTCTGCTTAGCCGGTGCCTCGACCGGCTTCCCGGTCACCTCCTTGACCGCCTCATGCAGCAGGCGGATTGCCTCTTCCTGTTGGTCCGCGTCACTGCTGACAGCATGAGCGCTGCCAGACACTCCCAGTAGGCTGGGCTCGGGCCAGTAGTCGTCTGAGCGGATGATGATCATCAATATCTCCTCAGCCACCTGAACCGCCAGCCTCGGATGGTCATGAATGGCTTCCTGATTCCGATTCGCTCACTGAAGAGTGGCGGCTCCTTTGACCAAGTGACCCCTGGCCCACCATTCCACAACCTGAACCAGCCAATCTTCAAAAGGCGCGACCTGTGGAAAATCATGCTGCCTCCAATTCGTAGAACGTAACCCCAAGTTCCGAAGCCGCATAAGCCTCGACCTGGGTACAGAATTCCGAGAACTCGACCGTGGATAGCGCAGTGCTGCTCTTGCCCTGCACCTGACCATTAGGCAACTCCTCCACGCCGATGAACATGCGCTTGAACTGCTCGTGCCATGATTCAGCGCTGTAGAGCCTCCCCTTGACGGTCGCTTGCGCGGCGATCTGGTGCAGCACCCCTTTTCCCCAGTAGCGCCGGTTCTGGGCCTTGGTGCGCTTCCGTGGCGCAATGGTGAGCACCCAGCGATGGCCACCCTGCAAGACAGTGGCGAGGAACGGGAACAGTTGCCCCTTGATCGCCGCCCATGCCTGCTGGCGCGAAAAGAGTTCGATGGTGAGCGTCTGGTTCACAGCATCACCTTCGACCGGCATCCCGCCTTCTGAGCCTTAGCCACATCCCGAGCAGCATCATTGATGGAGTTGGCGATCTGAGTGCCTAGGATGCAGGCTAGGAGGAAGAAGCAGGCCCATTTCATGGCTTGTCCTCCTTCACATACATCATCACCCGCTTGAAGCCCATGCTTCTCAACACAGCGAGGGGCGGAGCGCCCTTCCCTCGCCTGAGATCGCCGAGCGTGTCTACGTTGATGTGCAAGTCTTCAGCCGCCTTCTTCAGGCTGCCGTAGCCATTGCCGTACTTTTCTTCGAGGTGCTTGCGCGCCATCTCGATGGTTTCGTCAGCAGTAAACATGGCTACCTCCATACCCGCATCAGCGCGGGCTGCTTCTGGATGGCCTGCGGCACCATCCCCATGTTGTCTATGGCTGGCACGATGATGCGGACGGGCTCGGCTTCAACAGGCGTGCGATCAACCGGCTTAGGCGCCGCCCTCGGCTTCTTCTCCAACTTGGCGCGCCCCTTCATCGTGATGCAGTAGGCCTTGACATCCTTCCTTCGAAGGCTGATGTAGCCCTCGCTGTGCATGTGGGACATCACGTTCTTGGCGCGGTGCGGGTTGATGCCGAGGACTGGCGCGAACTGCTCAGGGCGGTGCTGGCGTCCGTCCAGCATTAGGGCGAGGATTTGCTTGGTGAGGGTCATACCCTTCCCCCAGCCGCCTGATAAGCAGCCTCCCACCATCCCCGCTGAGCCGTCCCTTTCTCCCAAGAACAAGCCCTCTCAATCGGTTCTCCCATCTTGGCGGCTCGCTCAGCGTCGAACTTGATGGTGCGGGCTTCGTAGAGCTGGTCTGTCGGGCCAGTGTTGATGCCGTTCACTGGTTCGCCGTCTTCGTGGAGGGCGAGGCCTAGGGCGCCTACATGAACGAGGGCTTTCATGCTGCTTCCTTCTCGCGGCTCGGAACTGGCAGCCATTGCAGCGTTTCGTCTTGGGCATCGTCGCCGGGGTCGCGGATGGGTCGCAGGCTGCTGTCATGCGCGAGAACGAATTCATCTATGACAGGCTCAAACCACCATAGCGGCTCTCCACCAAGCGGCAGCATTTGCGTTACTCGGACGATCCTCCCGAGATGCTTTTTCGCGCGAGGGTCAGTGATGCGGACCACCACAGCCAAATCTCCAGGCTTGCAGTTCATTGCTCCTCCTCTTCGAGCACCGGCCGACCGCCATACCTATTTCTGGCGTCTTCCATGTCCTTGCAAGGGCCGAGAGATTCCCAGTCCACGCGATACCACTCCTTGCGCACGAGCTGGCCCTGTCGGTCGTACTCTGTGAAATGCTGTCCTGTGGGGATGCGGATGATTTTGAGTGCGGTGTACATGGTCATTCGCTCCTGATGTACTTGACGATGCGGGTCTGCATGCCAGCACGGCGACACTCGGCCATGGATTCGCGCGCTTCCTTCCGGGTGAAACACGCTTCGCCGACGCTCCATTGCGTGCGTCTCCAGTTTTGGAACTCCACCACCCAAAGAATCTGTTGCTTCATCTCAAATCTCCTTGTCGATTGGTTGTGCTACTCGCTTGAACCGCCACTTGCCCACCGCATTGCGCTCGATGTGCCCTTCCCTAGCCAGTCGGTGCAGGTAGTCGAAGCCGGTCTGATCCGTCACCCCGAATCGCTGCGCGATGCAGGCCTGGGTCGGCAGCTGGTCGTTGTCGGCGAAGAACTCACGGCAATAGGCCAGCACCTCGGTCATGAGCGCTTGCTTTGCCAGCTTTAGGTAGTTCCCCTTGCCAGGAACGCCTGTTGCGTATGCCCTGGGCTTCCGGACCTTCGGCGTGAGATCGACCTTGACCTTCACCCTGGCTCGATGCTGCGGAGTCGGTAGCCCGCGCAACTCCGCAGCGATGCGGTTGGCCGCTTGGCATTCGGCGCTGAATTCGCTCATGCCTGCACCCCCAGTGCATCCCGCGCCATCGCGAGAGCGGCACGAGTCGATTTGTAGGCGCCGCTCTCATGGCGTTGGACCAAGCGACGCGCCCAATCGAGTGAGTCACCGGAAGGGGCGGTCTTGGCGAGGATGGGGCCGAGCTTGCGCAGTTCTTCGGCAATGCGCTCCTTGCCTGCCGCGGAGTGCTCGATGCGCGGCTGCTCTTCTTCGGGCGCCTTACGCGCGATGTTTCGGAACTCCAGCACCGTCGGCGGCTTCTCGGGCGGCAGGTTCTGCAGCGCCCAGGCAATGGACTTTGGGAAGCGCTCGAAGCCTGAAAGCTCGTGCGCCCAGTCCGACTTGACGGCGTTCAGGTCGATGTCCTGCCAGCGACGAAGGAACGACTGCCCGTAGGTCAGCGTCATCTTGTCGAACAAGCGGTCAACCCAGGCGGCGGGGAGCGACATGGATAGCCTCCGTCTCAATGAAAAACTGGTCTGCAGGGACTGCGCCGGCAGCGACGCCTGGCGCGGCTTGTTGGGTTCGAGCGCGCTGCTCAGCACGCCATGCGGGTTCGTTGGTTGCACGCTGTCCAGCAGCGCGCATGCAGGAGGCCTTGAGGTATTCGGCAGGGTCGGCAGGCCGGGCGACCACTGCGGCACGGACGGCATCGACAACCACGGCATCGCCGTAGTCCTTCACGAGCCGTCCAACGAACGAGCCGCACTGCGCTTGCGGCATCCCGGCTTGGCTCAGCAATGACTTCCCTGTTTTCCAAAGCTCGTCCTTGGTCATGTCGGTGGGCGGCTCGCCGCCAGAACCGTTAGGTTCTGTATTCCCTTCCTTTCCCTTCCCTTCCCTTCCTACCTGTGGGTCAATTTCAGAATTGACGCGTGGCGACGCGTCGTGACGCGTGGAATCTAGAGTTGAATCGGGAGGCGGAAGAACCGACGCGCTCTCACGCGGGTTAACGTGCTGGTGCTTGGCGAACTGCGGAATACAGGCCAGCCCTTTGCCGTACAGCTTTACAAGCCCTGCATCGACCAGCTCTTTGCAGAGCGCCTGGATGTCGCAGTTGTCGCCAGGGAAATAGCGCAGCTTGAAGGTCATGGGCTTCCAAGGGAGACGCCCCTCCTTGTCTGCTTCGCACCAGACGGCGATGTACAGCAGACGGGCAAGAGGGCTCAAACTCACGATGTCCTCACTGGTGAAGAACTCGGGTTTGATCGTGCGGATACGGGCCACTAAACGATCCTCCAGTGCCCAATCGGATGGGCATGGGTCTTCACGCTTTGGGCGCGCACGTAGCCGTCGAAGGCGATGAGGCCCATGTTCTTGGCCACCGTCGTCAGCGCACCCCATGCCTTGTGGGATTCGGGCTGGTGGACCGCGACATGCCGGAACTCCTCCATAGTCATGTGCGTGGCGCCGGCAGCCTTGCGCGAGTCCAGCCAGGAGCGCAGCTCCACCGCGGCGCGCTTCGTCCATGCGGCGTTGGCTTCGAGGGTGAGCTGCTGGCCGATGCTCTTTGCCATCAGACCAGCGGTGTCGTCGGTTGCAGCAACCATTTCATCGGTAAGAGGCGGATTCACAGCGTGTTCCCCTGATGAATCTGCCTCTTGGCGCTCAGATACGCTGCGTGAGCTTGCTCGGGCGTTTTGAATGAGCCTAAGTGCTTCACTCGTCTGTCATGGCAAATGGTTGCATAGAAGGCCCCATTCGGACGAATGCTCACCCCCAGATAGCCGGAGACGTTGTCAGCACGCGCACGCCGCAGGTTCTCATTGTTGGTGGAATGAGGTACATCGCGAAGGTTGTCCCAGCGGTTGTCTGCGCGTCCTCCGTTGATATGGTCAATATCTCCTGTGGGCCAAGCTCCCGTCTCCATGAACCAGATCAGGCGATGCGTTTTCAATGCTCGACCATCGACCTTAACGATCAAGTACCCATCTTTGTCGGCGTACCCTACAGCGCCCTTCGTCAGAGCGCGATTTCCTACGGGCACTTTCCTGCTAAGCACTCCTGTTTCCCTGGAATAGGCAAATAGGTAATGCGCACGTTCGAACGAAATAGTCATCTTTGTGCTCCTTTTCCGTTACGGAAGATCAGCGACGCTTGAACGGAAGCACCTGGCTGATACCGGTCTTCCGAAGGCGGTAGCGCGCATCAAGCTCTACTTGAGCGAGGCGTGTGGCGGCTTGCTCGACCGTCAGGCCGTGAAGTCGCGCGTATCGCTTGAGCTGCAGCAATTGGCTGTCGGTCAAGTCGATTCCTTGGTTTTTGTCTCTCGTCACCGCGGCACATTTCCGTAACGCTGCAGGCTCTTATTGACTGCTGACTTGCACAGGAAGCGTCACGATTGAAGCGCTCGCATTGCGACGCCTTCGTCTGCATCATTGATGGCATGCATACGCGCCAATCCCTCCAGCACCAGCTCTCGCAGGAAAGCCGATTTCTGCTTGCCGTTGAACTCGGCAGCCGCTTCGGCCATCCGGTCTTCAACTTCATTCAGAGAGAGGTTGATGCGCTTCACTCGCAAGTGAGTCGGGTTCGAGTACATGGAAATTTCGAGTTGGTTGGTGGGAATGCCGAGCAGCGCTCAGGCGGTTGGATTCATGTCCACGATGCGGCCCTAGTCGGCCTCGCAATCGCTTTGGAAAGCCCCACTCAAGTACATGAGAAGGACGATGAAGAAGAACCAGGCGGTGAGGAGGTGGGGCATGGGTCAACGCTCCTTCATGAAGAAGCCGCCAATGCCAATCAGCACCATGACGGCACCGAAGCCCGCCATGACAGGCTCTGCATCGATATAGCTGGCAACGCCGAAGACAGCGCCGAACCAGATGAAGAGGAAGGACATGAGGGTTTGCATGGATCAGCCTCTGGTTGGCGCCCACTCCCCCCGATTTACGATGGCGCTTCTGACACAGCCATCAACGGAAGGAGCGGACATGAAAGAGATCTGGCAAGTCGTCTTCACGCAAGACGCGCCAACAGATGCATACGGAAAAGCAGTGACGTGGTTCATGCTTGCCACCAAGGCGTATGTGCCTGTGCTGTACTGCACGTCACTGGAGGATGGGCCTGGAAATCTGTTGCGGTTGCGAGTCCTGGAGTCAACCAACGCCCCACCGCTGACACTTCTGGTGCATCCGCACCATGTGTTGACTGCCCTGCACTTCCAAAAGGAGTCTGGTATGGGTTTCTTCCCGTCGGTAAATACCAGTGGGGCAGCACCCTCACCTCAAGCGGTCGAGTCAACTTCGCCATCTGGCGCTGCAGGAATGACGGATACGGCCTGATCGGCTTCATGTCAGGCCTCTGCCTTCTGCTTGGAGGGGCGGCGGGGTTTGCGCAACTCCGGCGCCGTGCTCACCAAGTGGTAGAGCTTCAGTGCGTCATCCGCACCGACCGGGGCCTCCCCGTTCTCCCATCGCGAAAGGCGAGGCTGGGGAATTCCAGTCCGTCGAGAGATCTCAGACTGGGACAAACCCGCCTCGGTGAGGCGCTTGATCAGGTCGGTGGTTTCGCTCATAGCGCATATCTTATGCGTTTGAGCATGGAATTGCAATGCGTCGTCGCATTATCCGAAAGCGCATAGTCCGCCCATGGATGGACGAGCCCTTCTTCGCGGTCTGCTAGACGAGGCCGACCTGAATCCCAACTCCCTTGCTGGAAGGCTGGGCGATCAATCGCTTCAGTCGAAGCTCAGCAGGTATTTGTCGGGCAAGGCAATTGAGCCGCGCCGTAGCACCATGGAACCTGTGGCTAGGTTCTTCGGCATTGCTGCCGAGGCGTTCTACAACGAGGACTTGGCATCTCAGATTGCCCAGGATCGCGGACTCGCCCGGTTTGATGACCAGTACGAGGCGCCAGAACCCGCTCTAACGCCCGAAACGACCCGCACTCGATTCCTGCCGGGCTTTGAGGCGTTGAGCATCCCTGTGCTCGCCCAATCGGGCTCCATGGGGCGCGGCGAACACCTCTTGCCTGATGAGGTGGTGGTTGGGCGATTGACCGTCTCGCCAGAATGGGTATCTCGCACCCTAAAGCCTCTGACCGATATCCGGCACCTCCGTTTTATCCATGGCTATGGCGACAGCATGGAGCCGACATTCATGGATGGAGACATCCTTCTGGTTGATAGCGGAGTTCAGGATCCAGACATTGACGGCGTATACGTCCTAGAGGCAAATGACCGCATCTACATCAAGCGAGTGCGGCAGCGCCTTGACGGGAAGTACGAAATCAGTAGCGACAATCCCACAGTCAAGACCGTTGACGTGCTGGACGGATCTCAATCAGTCACAGTGCGTGGGCGCGTCGTTTGGTGCTGGAATGGAAAAAAACTTTGAGGAGATTGCTCTCATGAGGATGTTTATTGCTGCTTCCACCGCGGCCATGCTTTCGGCCTGTGCGGTCCCCACCACTGGCGTCGTTCCTCTGTCGGACGGCCTAGCGAAGATCACCCATCAAGGGAGCAGCTTCCTGGTGCCTACATCCAGCCTCAAGACTGCCGCTATAGCTGAGGCAAACACGAGCTGCGCTCCCAAGAAGGCCCGCGTGATCGATGTCAAGGAAACGCAGGCGAAACCGATGGGCGGATGGCCTGAGGCTGAAGTTCTCTTCAGGTGCGAATGAACTTCCGGGAAGCTATCAGACGCTTGGCCATTGTGGTGGCTGGCGTTGGTGTGATCGCCACCATCATTGGAGGCGCTTCGCTTGCGCCGAGTAAATCCAGCCTTGCCACTACCTTCCTTTTCTCGGTGGCGGCAGAGGATGCAGATGAAATGAAGACGACTGCATCTGAGATCCTTCGCGCCTACAGAGCGAACTTCTCTTCGGATGAAGAAATCCTTCGCCATATCTGCGCCAAAAATCCCAAGCACCGGGACACCTGCGAGATCTACACCATGGAAACCGAACAGCACTGGAAGAAAGTCCTGATGCATTGGGCCGGAACCATTGGAATCGCGCTCGGAGTAGGCATTGCAATCATGCTGCTCTGGAAAATCCTAGACTGGGTGATTGCTGGCCTAGGCGTCTCTCGCGCTTAGTGCACATCTGCCCCACGAAGCCCGCCACCGTGCGGGCTTTTTTCGTTCTGTCAGCGACTGTCCGGCCTAGGTGTTTACCCTTTGTTTCACTTGGGTCATGCGTTTTCTCATTGCCTTTTCCATGCGTTCGCGCATAATCATCCCATCGACACCCCAACCCCCAAGCCTCTAGCGACACGAGAGGCGAAGTCGGACAGGAAGCAGAGACAGGGGGAAGCCAAGTTGGCTGGGTGGTGTGGATGGAGAGCAGAGAGAGAAGCGGCGGTGTAGGAAATCGGCACCACGCCAACGAAGCGGGAAACAGGAGGGCCAAGCCCTCACCCTAGGCGCCGTCGAGTCGGTGGACCGCATTGTTGTATCGCTGGGGTTGCGTCCAGCCCGCTTCTCTCTCTGCTCCTAACCAACCCGCGCCATTGGCGCACTAGGAGAGAACGTGGCAAAGCCCCAGCAATTTCAAGGCGTCCTCTACGACCTGATCGAAGAGGTGTTCGTTGAGAGCGCACCCTGCCTGCGCGGCACCTATGCCGAAGCGATGGAGGATGCAAAAGCGCTGGTCGAGGCGGTCAATGCGCAAGCTGAGATTTACGACGACGAGGCCGATGGCAACTCCACTGTCGGCCGCGTAGACGACAGCTATTGCTTCGTCTTGGCAGACGGCGTGCTGATCTACAGCGAGGAGGAAGTTTCTCCTGCCGAGTATCTGGAGCGCATGCACGGCCGCTGCCGCCTCGATGTGCCCTCAGTCCGTGGTGAGCACAAGGTCGAGATGCGCGGAACTGTGCCGGCGGAGTGGGAACTGCAATGAACGCCCGCTCCTACCTTGCACATCGCGAGCAGCGCCTGACCAACGCACGAGCCGAGATTCGCTCTGTCTACCGCGCTGGAGGCATGTCCGACCGCGAGCTGTTCGACATGGTGAATTTCCTCATCGGCCAGTGCGCTCCTGAACAGCAGGAGTCCAAGGACCAGCTGCTGACCATCGCGCAAGACCTCGATCTTGATGAGCCGGACTCGGATGCATTCCGTGGCCTGCAACCCCAAACACTCGACAGCACTGAAAGGAGAGCAGCATGACCGCCGCCGCTCAGCACACGCCGGGGCCGTGGTTCATCGAGCCATGCACCGAGGGCCCGAGCTGCGGCAAGTGGTCAGTGGCCCGCTGGAACCCCTCCGCAGAGCCCGGCTACGACTACGAATCCATGCTCGACGCTCACGGCGGCGAAGCACTGTTCGACAGTCCCGCCGAGGCCCGCGCCGCCCTGGCCAAGGCCCAGGAGGCTGCATCGTGATCCCCATCATCGAAGACATCTTGCGGATGCTGCTGGCTGGCGATATCGACCAAGCGCAAGCACAAGCCTGGATCGACAGGCATATCGAGTTGGCAGCCGAGGTAGACGGGCTGCGCGACCACTTCGCTGGCTTGGCGATGCAAGGCGCGTTCACGTCGCCTATCGACTCAAGCGCAATCGGCAAGGACTACATCGCGGAGCACGCCTACCTGATGGCCGACGCCATGTTGAAAGCGAGGGCCTCATGACCCGCCGCCAGCTGATCGCCTGGCTCGCAGGCTTCTTGTTCGGTGCTGCCGGGTTTGGCTTGGCGGCGTATGTGACGCTGCTGGATGGAGGTGTGCTGTGACTCGCACCACTTTCCGCCAGCACGCCGTGAGCTGGGCGCTGTCTGCTGCCGCCGTCATCACGGTGCTGTTCCTCAACGCCTACCTTGAGCACCAGCACTCCGAGACCGAGACGGCCGCCATCACGGCCCAGATCGACAACGACCGCGCTGCCGAGCATGCGGCGCTGAAAGGACCTCAATGACCACCATCAAGTCGAGCACGCCCGGCCACTGGGGCGATGCCCCCACCGAGGCGCAGGAAGAGCAACCCAACAGCCGCGCCGCTGGCATTGCTTGCCTTGGCGTCGTCGGATTCCTGTTTCTCATCGCGCTGGTCGTTGTGATCGTGCGCGCCTCTTTGAAAGGCTGATTGTGAGCACTGTTCTTTCCGTCGAGGTCGAGAACATCGACAGCATTGACTCGGCACCACACCGGCCACGCGGCCTCATGGTCGAGATGCGACTGAGCGAGGGCCAGATGCTGGATTTGCTTACCAAGATCAACGAAGTGCTGCCTGCTGAAAAGTGGCAGGCATGGCTGGACGAGGATCAAGAGGCACACGCATGAACGCAATCCAGACCATCACCAACTACGTCTACGGCGCCGAGGATGGCTTCCAGAACGTGCTGGTGGACCGATCGCTGAACTTCGAGCGCGAGGCAGGATTTGCCATTCAGGTCCTGACCTCGAATGACTATGTGGCGAAGCTCGCGGCAGGCGACCGTCAATCCGTGGTGAACGCGGTGACCAACATCGCGGCCATCGGGATCAGCCTGAACCCTGCGAAGAAGCAGGCCTATCTGGTGCCGCGCAAGGGAAAGATCTGCCTGGACATCAGCTACATGGGCCTGATAGATCTGGCGATCCAGTCGGGCTCGATCATGTGGGCGCAGGCTGATCTCGTCTATGCCAACGATGCCTTCACGCTGAACGGCTTCGACAAGCCGCCTACGCACTCGTTCAACCCCTTCTCCAAGGACCGCGGCGAGATGGTCGGGGCCTATGTGGTCGTGAAGATGCACAGCGGCGACTACCTGACCGAGTGCATGAGCCGCGAGGACATCGACGCCATCAAGAATCGCTCCGAGTCCGTCAAGGCTGGCAAGCAGTCTCCTTGGGACACCGACTACGGCGAGATGGCAAAGAAGACGGTCGTAAAGCGCGCCTACAAGTACTGGCCGAAGTCCGACAGGCTCGACCAAGCTATCCACCACCTGAACACCGATGGCGGAGAGGGTCTGGCGGTGACGGCCCCGAAACCTACTACGGTGGACCCGACGCCGATCATCGATGGCGCGCGCGCCACCAAGACCATTGCCGAGCTGAACGCCTACTGGGCCGAGAACAACGGCCGGCTTGCGAATGACCTGTCGTCGCATGACGCCCTCAAGAAGGCATGCCAAGCCCACAAGAAGCGGCTCGAAGCCCAGGCTTCCCAGAACGAAGTAACTGATGTGGAGGCGAAAGATGCCGTGGCTGAAGCTTGAACAAGGCTCGGAGGAATGGCTCGCAGCGCGCCGCGGCGTAATCACTGGATCGCGCTTCAAGGACTGCCGCGACAAGTTGAAGAACGGCCAGCCGTCCAAGAGCTGCCTCGACTATGCCCGCGATGTGGCGCGCGAACGCTTCGGCGGCTTCGCTCCTGCCAAGTTCCAGAACGCGGCAATGCGCACTGGCGTCGAACAGGAGCCGGCAGCTCGCGCCATGTATGAGGCTCGCACTGGCTACATGGTTGATGAGGCCGGATTCTTCAGGACTGAGGACGGGTTTTTCGGACTCAGCCCTGACGGCCTGATCGACGAAGACGGCGTGCTTGAGATCAAGACCATGGTCAGCAGCGACACACTGTTCACTGCGCTGGTTGATGGCGATCTGTCGGCCTACCTCGATCAATGTCTTGGCTATCTCTGGCTGCTCGGCCGCAAGTGGGTTGACCTAGTGCTCTGGGCGCCCGACCTCGAAACCGCTGGCCGCAAGGGCCTGCACATCATCCGAATCGAACGTGATGAGGATGCCATCGAGAAGCTCGAAGCCGACCTGATGGCTTTCGCTGCGCTCGTTCAGTCCAACGAAGAAAAGCTGCGCCTGAAGGCTGCATGAGGATTGTTATGCCCCACCCCACCCCCACCGCAGGAGAAGCCTGCATGCTGGTCGATACGAGCCCTGCCGTTGCTGGCGGGGATGCCGTGAAAGCGGCGCTTGGCGCAATCGAATTCATCGTCGATGAGTGGAACGAGAACGGCAATTGCGGAAGCGATGCCGCCATGTACCGCATTGCCGATGTTTTCGCCTCCCTCGCCCGCACCCAAGGAGCCTAACCGTGCAAACCATTCGATTCCAAGAAGTCGCCGTCAAGGCAAACCGCCGCTGGTTGGATGCAGACGGCAAGAAGCGCCAGGAGACTCGCAAGTTCTGGCAGACCATCTCGCCGTTCAACAAGCTGCGGGATGGCACCGTGAAGACGGCCGAGGACATCCAGCGCGAGATCAATGCCGAGCGTGATGCTTGGCTGGCTTCGGGAGCCTAACCGTGAACTCGAACAAACAGAACGGCGCGGGGGCGCTGAGCGACGAACAGATCGCCACATTGCGGACGCGCTATGGCATCACCTCGAATGGCCGCGGCATCAGGGAGTTCACACAGGTTGCCGACTTCGCTCGCGCAGTCCTCGCCCTCTCTTCTCCAGAGCCTGCCGGGGCGGTGGCGGACTTCAGCGACGACTTCGTGGAGCATTCGCATCCGCAGTACGGCAGTGGCTACTTCTGCACGCCTGACGTGTTCGTGCGCATCTCTGCCCTCGCCGCCCCCGCATCCGCCCTCCCAGCGCACAACCAACCCAACCAGGAGCAGCAATGTACCCCGACATCCTCAGATGGAACAACGCTCAGCAACGCATGTGCTGGTATCGGTGGCGCCCAGTCATCGGATACCACTTCTATCGCTACGCAGACTCGTGACGCTTGGCGCGGCGGCGACAGTTACGAGGCGAGCATGCTGCGCAACTTGTTGGCCCGCATTCACCGAGATGGCGGCCACTACATCGAGCAACACGGCCTCGACAAGGCGCTCGAAGACGCCGAAGCGCAGGTAGCCGTATGGCTGTCCGCCCTCCCAGCGCGCGAGATGGAGGCGGAGACATTCCTGCGCCAGATGGCGAGCACGCCGGGGACTGTCATTCGCAGCAGCCGTGATCTTGATCCAGCTGCCATCACAGAAGCACGCGCGTCCTCAAGATGGATCGCGCTGCGTGACGGCCTCGGCTTCGCCATCATGATCGAACACGCTAGGCAGGAGAAAGAAGACTGCGCGCCGAGCCGATGCGCGAAGTGCTTCTCACCTGACGAGTGCTTGCGCCGTGGCTGTGCCGCACCCACCTCCCGCGAGCTGGAGTCGGGCGAGATGGGAGGTGGCCGTGGCTGAAGCTTCGACTTACGTTCTGCTGGGGTTGGGGTGGGCTGTCCTTGCTTACTACCTTGGCGAGTTCCGTGGCGGCATGAAGCAACGCAGGATGTGGCAGGACCACATGGACCGCTGCAACCGCTACATCTACGCCGTAGATGACCTCGACCGCTGGTGCGGCCATACATCACCGCACGCGAAGTTGATCGCTTCACATCTGCGCGCGCACGGCGAGGGCCATGCCTACAACGCTGGCACGCTAGCAGGCAACGAAGTCTGCAGTGTGAACGGCCTTCGCGAACAACTGAAGCGGCTCGATGCCACCACCAAGGACCAACAGCCATGACCCAACCCACCACCACCACGGGCGCAGCGCGCGAGGCAGCAGCAGGCACTGCCCGCAAAGTCTGGAAGATCACAGTCCCGAGCGGCCTTAGCCACTGGTTTACCGAAGACGATGATGTCGTGGCGCATTTCAGCTTGCCCGAACAAGGCCACAAGATCGAGGAATACCACCTCGCCGCCCCCAGCACGCCCGAGGCCGCCCCGGCAGCGGGATCAGAGGCGTTTCAGCGCCGCGTGAAGCCGTGGCTGCTTGAATGCTTCGGAGAGGCGATTGCAGGGGACCACGAAGAGCGCAATCACCGGTTCCTGGAAGAAGCGCTGGAGTTGGTGCAAGCCTGCGGTTGCACGGCGAGCGAAGCACACCAGCTTGTGGACTACACCTTCAACCGCCCGATTGGTGAGAAGGGGCAAGAGGTGGGCGGCGTCATGGTCACGCTGGCCGCGTTGTGCGAGGCCCAAAAACTCGACATGCACGCCGAGGGCGAAACTGAGCTGGCGCGCATCAATGTGCCGGCCATCACGGCAAAAATCCGCGCCAAGCAGGCCGCCAAGCCCAAGCATTCGCCCTTGCCTGCCGCCCTCGCAGCAACCACAGCCCCCGAGGCGCCACAAGAGAAGCCGGCACCCATGACGCGCGAATGGTGCGCGAACTATCCCGGGACTGCGGCTGGAATCATCAACGAACTGGCGCGGCAGATCGATGCCATGGAAGCGCCTGGGAAGCTCGATGGCACGACGCGTATCCGCTGCAGGAAGTGCGGCGAAGACGTGACGGTCGAGTGGAACTATGCGCACATCAAGAGCCCGCTGCCATCGTGCTGCGGACAGATGCCATGCGCATACCCGGGAATCGGTCCTTGCAATCGTCCTGCTGCGGTCAAGAAGGCAGCCCCCGAGGCGCAGGCGAAGGAGGATGGTGAGGTGCTGACGGATGAGCAGATCGATGTTCTTCAGGAGGAATACGACTGCTTCGGCGAGTGCGATGCCCCTCGTATTCACGATTTTGCGCGCGGTGTTGAATTGGCCGTGCGTAAATCCCTCGCCTCTCAGGAGCATGCCGGGGCGGTGGCGCTCCTTGAGAAGGCGAGATTCTTCGTCGCGAGCTATGCGCTCAAGAACGTGCGGTGGACGGATAGCGGCGGCGTCAAGCAAGACCCGAGCGGCGTTCATGCTTTGCTCTCGGACATTGATAGTGCCCTCACCGACAGCGCAAGGGAGCCCCGCAATGGTTGAAGCACTGCATCAAAGCCAGCTCGCCCCCGAGGCCAACAAGTTCCACGTCGGCAACGGCGACGACGGGAAGCACTACTGGCTCACGCCACATTCGCTTTACCAGAGCCTGGATGGCGAGTTCGATTTCGACTTCGATCCGTGCCCATTCCCGAAGCCCGAAGACTTCGATGGCCTGACATGCGAATGGGGCCAGTCGAACTACGTGAATCCACCCTTCGGATCGATCATCCACGAGGGCAAGAAGAAGGGCCCGACAGCCTGGGCGCGCAAGGCCATCGCCGAGCACAAGAAGGGCAAGCGCGTGGTACTGGTCTACCCGATGGATAAGTGGGTGCTGATGCTTCTGGAGGCAGGGGCAAAGGTTCGCAACCTCGGCGATGTGCGGTGGGTGGCGACTGAGGATGGATCCACGGGGAAAGGAACTGGCCGACACATCGCCTGCTTCGTTCTCGATCACGACAACGCCAAGAGCATTGAGGAGCAGAGCAATGGCTGACACCATCACCGTGACCATTAACCCGGCGACGCACAAGACCGACGCTGAATGGCGCGAGTTCTGCCGGCCCTTCGTTTTCATGAACGGCTCGCACGAGATGCCGAACTACCCAGCTATCTGCCGCGCCGTATTGGCACTCGCCGCCGCTCCATCCCACAGCGCCAGCGATGCGGTGGACCCGTTGGCCGTCGTGCTCTGCGAGATCCTTGCAGAGTCGTGTGATGCCGAAAGCGAGACGAGCATTTCTGCCGCGCTCTATCGGCGTGCCCATGAGCTGATCGCCGCCCGCGCCGCTGTGCAGGGCGAAGGAGAACGGTAGATGCGATTCCTATCCGTCTGCTCTGGCATCGAGGCGGCTTCCGTCGCCTGGCAGCCCCTCGGCTGGAAAGCTTGGGGTTTTAGTGAGATTGAGCCCTTCCCGTGCGCTGTGCTCGCACACCACTACCCCGACGTGCCCAACCTGGGCGACATGACGAAGTTCAAGGACTGGCCAGATGCAACTCTCGATCTTCTCTGCGGAGGAACCCCTTGCCAATCCTTCAGCGTCGCAGGTCTCCGAGCAGGACTGGCTGACCCTCGTGGCAACCTCATGCTTACCTACCTTGCGATTGCTGCAAAGTATCGGCCCAAGTGGGTGGTTTGGGAGAACGTCCCCGGTGTCCTTTCCATCTGGTCCGGCGATCAGCCGCCGAGTGATCTGGTCGAAGGACAGGAATGGGAAGCTGACGAAACGAGTGATTTCGGATCCTTCCTCGCCGGACTGGGCGAACTCGGGTATGGGTACGCATACCGGATTCTTGACGCTCAGTACTTCGGAGTTCCCCAGCGACGCCGACGTGTGTTCGTTGTCGGATGTCTTGGAGACTGGCGAGCTGCCGCAGCGGTACTTTTTGAGCGCCACAGCCTGTCGGGGCATCCTGCGCCGAGCCGCCAAGCGGGGCAAGGAATTGCCGAGCGCGTTGCACCGTGCATTGACGCAAGTTTCGAACGCCTCCAAGGAGCCAGCGGCCAAGACGCCAACCACGGACATGGGCACCTCATCAGCATGTGCCTGAACGCCAAGGGGGGGGGCAGGCCGGATGGACGCGGAATCGGAGACGCTGATTCCTACCAACGGGGGTCACTTTGGCGTCGCTCACGCACTGACCGGCGAGGGCTTCGACGCCAGCGAGGACGGCACGGGGCGAGGCACGCCACTGGTGCCGGTGGCGCACATCGATGTGATGCCGACCATGCTCAATGGGGCGAACACGCCAGCAGGCCACAGCGCCAGGAGCGGCCATAGCAAGGACTCGTACATCGTGCCGGCATACACGCCGCAGGTCGCGGCAACGATGGTGGCTCGATCCAGCCGAGGAGGCGGACAGACCAACAGCCCGGGCCACCATGCAGACAGTGAGCTCGTCGCGCGCGGCATGCAAGTTCGCCGCCTCACGCCACGCGAGTGCGAGCGCCTGCAGGGCTTCCCCGACGACTACACCGCCATCACGGTGCGTGGCAAGCCTGCTGCCGATGGCCCGCGCTACAAGGCCCTGGGCAACTCGTGGGCCGTGCCGTGCGCTCGATGGATCGGGGAACGAATCCAGGCCGTGGAGGCCATCACCAACAAGCAGCTGGAGGCCGCATGACCACCACCCCCACCGCGAGCAACGCGCTCGCAGCGATTCGAGAAGCGATGCCTGTGATTGCATATCTGCGGGCAACGCGAGATCGAACTCCTGTTTGGGACGGCGACGACTGCGTCTGCCAAGACTCGGTCTACCCGAGTGATCCAGACGGCAGCGACGCGGACTGCATCAGCATGGCAATGGTGCGCCTCGAAGACGCCGAATCAGCCCTCGCCGCTAAAGACGCCACCATCGCCCAGCTCGAAGCCAGGGTGCGCGAGGCGGAGGCGGATGCGCGGCGTTGGAGAGCAGCACGCGGAGAGCTCTGCAATGTTGTCTGGGTGCATATCGGTGCAGGCGCTTGCAATAGCGAACTCGATGCCGCTGTAGACGCCGCCCTCTCACATCGCGACGAGGAGGGGCGGGGATGCTGAAACGCAAAGCGCCACCTACAGCGCCGAAGGCCGACGTGGTCAACCCGTGCCGCATCTGCGGATGGGCTGAGCACATGGCCGTTCATCAGCCCATTCTCACAGGCCCACGCGCTGGACAACCCGCTGACCATACCTACATGCCTGCCACCCGCGCAGCAGCTGCGATTTATAGGGGAAAAGAATGAATGCATATCACGAGCGCTTGGGCCAAAGTATCCGATCTGCCCAGCTTCACATTCGAGCCCTTAAGCGCACAACACCACACATCTTCCCTGAATGGCAGCGACTCCAAACAGCAAAGGCCGAAGTGCAAAGAGCCAATGAGCAACTTGCGCACGCCAAGAAGGCTTGGCAACTGCTCGGCGGAAAGGACCCCTCATGACCCCACCCCGCGACGAGTTCGAGGCGCTGATGCCGGAGCCCTATATTCGCCGAGCAACCACCGGCAACCTCTACACCGCCGACCAACTGCGCGCCGTAATGCAGGCCGTCTGGGACAAGGCCTGTGCCCAGCATCCCGCCTCCTTCAAGCAATACTGGACCGAAGACGGCCGCAACCTCTGCCGCTCCCCTCTCGGATCATTCGAGGCTCGCATGCATGAGAGGACTTGGAACGCCGCCACTGAGCGCGCTGCGAATCTGATCGAGACATGTGCGCCGCCGCGCAAGCCTGCAGGCGGCCGCGTCGAAATCGGCGAAAGCGCACGCAAAGCCTTTGCCGCTGCTGTTCGGGGGGAGAGATGACCAAGATCACATTGATGGCATGGGCGGCAAAGCAGTTCGATCCACCTCCAGTAGAGAACACGCTCCGGATATGGGCGAGAACTGGGCGAATTGTCCCGGCCCCAATGAAGATCGGCCGCACATACTTCGTTGAGCCAAATGCCCAGCACATCACCGAAGTGGCGCGGTCTGGTCGCCTTGTTTCACGTCTGAGATCCGCCTGATGGCTGCACGTCCACGCGCGCGGTATCGCAGAGACTGGCCTGTCGGCCTTTCGGAGTCGCGCCCAGGCTATTACGTTTGGTTCAACCCAATCAAGAAGAAATACGACGCCATTGGGCGCGTTCCTCTTGCTGACGCGAAGCTCCAAGTCATCGAGGCCAATCTCTGGGCTTCTGAGCAGCTTGGCAAGACGCGCTTGATAGACAAGCTGGAGGGCAAGGACAAGACTGTTCGGGATTGGCTCAAGGAATGGCTGGAGGATTTGGGCCTCGCCGAGAACACCATGAAGAGTTACCGGTCAAAGTCCAAGGCCATCAACGAAGTGATGGGCGATCTTGCATTGGGCCGCTTGACTGTGAAGGACACTGCCGAGGGGCTGGACGAGATCAAGAAAAAGCGTGGCACAACCACTGCACAAGTCGCCCGCTCAGTCTTGATATCTGCTTTTGGGGATGCAATCACCAAGGGGCACATGACGACCAATCCAGCTTTGATGACGGCGACACACAAAGCAAAAGTTGCTCGACAGCGATTTACCGCGGCTACTTTTTCAAAGGTATGGGATGCTCTTCAGAAAGCACCACCATGGATTCGCAATGCAACACTGCTAGCCATGATTACCGGATTGCGCCGAGAGGATGTTGCATCCCTAAGGTTCTCTGACGTGGACGGCGAGTATCTTCTGGTGACGCCCAGGAAGTCGCGCGGCATGGTGAAGATTGCAATCCCCCTGGAACTCTACTCAAACGCCATGCAGATGAGCCTGAAGGGCGCCATTGCTCTATGCCGACGCACGGGCGTTGTCAGTCAGTACATGGTTCACCAAACGGCGCATACAGGAAGAAGCTCACCAGGCCAAAGAATGGCCATCAGCACTGTGACACAGAAGTTCACGGACTACGTGACGAAGGCACTCGGCGAAGGAGAGAATCTGCCAACGTTCCACGAACTGCGAAGCCTGTGCAAGCGCATGTATATCGAGCAGGGCGGCGTGGATACCAAGACGCTTTTGGGTCATCTGGCGAATAGCTCTGCTGACCTTTATGAGAACAATCGCGGCGCCGAATTCAAGAAGGTCAAACTAGGTTGAGTTCTTACCGTTTTCCTACCGAATTCCTACCGCCTCTAGCATCCATGCGGCTTTCAAGGCGATTGGCGATTCTGCCTGAGAATATCGCATGCCTTCGACCCACGAGAACGCCGCCCCGAGTACCCCCGGCTCCCTTCGCACCGCCGTGCTCTGGTGCAACCTGGGCTCGCCCGACGCCCCCACCGCCGCCGCCGTGCGCCCCTACCTCGCCGACTTCCTTGGCGACCCGCGAGTGGTCGAAATCCCGAAGGCGGTCTGGGCGCCGATCCTGCACGGCATCATCCTGCGCACGCGCCCGGCCAAGTCGGCAGCCAAGTACGCGAGCATCTGGATGCGCGAAGGCTCGCCGCTCAAGGTATGGACGCAGAAGCAGGCCACGCTGCTGGCCGGATGGCTCGGGGAGCGCGGCCACCGCGTGACGGTGCGCGACGCGATGCGCTACGGCAGCCCTTCCATTGCCTCCCGGCTCGACGCGCTGCAGGCCGAAGGCGTCGGCCGCGTGCTGGTGTTGCAGGCCTACCCGCAGTACTCGGGCACCACCACCGCGAGCGTGATCGACGCGGTGAACGCCTGGAGCAGCAGGCAGCGCCGCGTGCCCGAATTCCGCTTCGTCAACGACTACCACGACGACCCGGCCTACATCGACGCGCTGGCCCTGAGCATCGAAAAGCACTGGAAGACCGAGGGCCGCGGCCAGGTGCTGCTCATGAGCTTCCACGGTATTCCCGCGCGCAACATCGCGCTGGGCGACCCGTACCAGGCGCAGTGCGTCGAAACTGCGCGCCTGCTCGCCGCGCGGCTGGGTCTTTCGAGCGCGCAGTACCGCGTGACCTTCCAGTCGCGCTTCGGCCGCGCCAAGTGGCTGGAGCCCTACACGGAGCCCGCGCTGCGCGAACTCGGCGCGTCCGGCGTGAAGCGCGTCGACGTGGTGTGCCCGGGCTTTCCGGCCGACTGCCTCGAGACGCTGGAAGAAATCGCCATGGAAGGCCGCGAAGCCTTTCTGCACTCGGGAGGCGAAGCCTTCAGCTACATCCCCTGCCTGAACGACAGCCCTGCGTGGATCACCGCGCTCGCGGGCATCGCCGAACGCAACCTGGCGGGCTGGCCCACGCAAACGGCGCCCACTGCCCGATGAAGAAGGACCTGCACGAAGCCAACCGGCTCTCATGGAACGCGGCCACCCTCGCGCACAACAGCCACAAGGGCGACCAGGCTGCCTTCTTCCGCAACGGCGGCTCCACGCTCTTTCCAGAGGAAGCCGGTCTGCTCGGCGACGTGAAGGGCCTGTCGGTGCTGCACCTGCAGTGCAATGCGGGCCAGGACAGCCTGAGCATCGCTCGCATGGGCGCCGATGTGACGGGCGTGGACATCTCCGACGAAGCCGTCGACTTCGCGGCGCGGCTGTCGCAGCAGTCGGGCATTGCGGCGCGCTTCGTGCGCTCGGACGTCTACGACTACTTCCGTGATGCGCAGGCGCGCGGCGAGCGCTTCGACATCGTGTTCTGTTCGTACGGCACGCTCTGCTGGCTCTCCGACATCGCCGCATGGGCCCGCGGTGTGGCGCAGATGCTCAAGCCCGGCGGACGCTTCGTCATCATCGAGTTCCACCCCTTCGCGCTGGTGTTCGATCAGGACTGGAAGTTCCACTACGACTACTTCAACGAAGCCGCCGTGCCTGAACAGGGCGTGAGCGACTACGTGGCCGAGTCCGGCGACGGCCTGGTGCGCGAAGGCTACGAGCGCGGCGTGGAGAACTTCAGCAACCCGCATCCGAGCTTCGAGTTCACCTGGGGCGTGGGCCAGGTGACGACGGCGCTGTCACGGGCCGGCCTCGTCATCGAGCAGTTCGACGAGTATCCGTACGCCAACGGCTGGAAGCCATTCGAGGGCATGCGCGACATCGGCGGGCGCCGCATGGCGCCGCCCGAGGGCATGCCGCGCATCCCGCTCATGTATTCGATCTCCGCCCGCAAGCCATGAAACACTTCCACGCCCGGTGCCTCGCCGGCCTCCTCCCGCTACTGCCCCTGCTGCCCTGCGCGGCCGCAACCACGGACGTGCCCAAGGGCGTGTGGGAAGGCACGCTCGGCAACAAAGCCATCGTGGCCTGCTTCAACGTGGAATTTCCGAGCGGCAGCTATTTCTACAAGCAGTACCGCAAAGCGATCCCGCTGAGCCGCACGGAGAAGGACAACTTCTGGCACGAAGCCGGCGACACCGGCCTTTGGTCGCTCGACCCGGCCAAGGGCAACACGCTGACCGGCACCTGGAAGAACGTGAAGGGCACGCCCGTCACGCTGCCCATCAAGCTGGACCTTGCCGATGCAACGGGCGGCGACCGGGCCTGCGGCAGCGACGGCTACGCGGGCCAGCTCGAAGCGCCGCCGAAGATCGAAGTCGGCAAGAAGGAGGAATACGCGCCCGGCCGCAGCTTCCGCCGCCTGCGCTTCGCGGGCCAGGAAACGGTCGAGCTCTCCGGCCCCGAGCCCACGCTGGCGGCCATCAACCGCGAACTGCGGCGCGACTTCGACACCAGCAAGGACGCGGTCAAGGAGTACTTCGACAAGCGACGCGAATTCCTCGGCCGCGTCGGCGTGCCGGCGGAGGACGAGAACACGGCCGAGCCCGAGTACTGGACCTCGCAGTGGCTCAGCATCCGCAACTACACCTGGGCGGCCGGCATGGGCCGCAATGGCATCTCCTGGTTCTATCGCACCTGGGACCTGCAGACGGGCAAGCAGGTCGATCCGTGGTCCTGGTTCAGCCTGCGCTCGCTGTCGAAGTCGCGCCCGACCGAGGGACGGCTATCCGGCACCGGAGGCGGCTCGATGCCGCCGAAGCTGCGCCGCTTCCTGTTCCGCTACGCGGGCATCGACGCGTCGAAGGCCGAGGACAACTGCCGGTCCAACTACGAAGAAGGCGCCTACTACGACCTGACGCTGGAAGCCGAGGGCATGCGCTTCGCCCAGCCTGCCTATGGCAACGGCTGCGAGATCGAGGTCGAAGTGCCCTACGCCGACCTCGACCCGGTCCTCACGCCCGCAGGCAAGGCCGCGGTGAGGCGCATCGTCGAATCGGGCAAGTAAAGCTGGCTCAGCCCGGGCTCAGGCCGGCGGCCTGCGCGCCAGCAGCGCCTCGATCGCGGCCTCCATCTCGGCGTACTCCCCTTCGCCGAAATGCCGCCGCATCACCTGCCCGTTGCTGTCGGCGAGGTAGAAGGCCGGCCAATACTGGTTGTTGTAGGCCTTCCAGGTGCTGAAGCCGTTGTCCTGCGCCACCGGGTAGCGGATGCCGAAACGCTGGATCGCGTCCTGCACGTTGCGCGTCGACTTCTCGTAGGCGAACTCGGGCGAATGCACGCCCACCACCACGAAGCCCCGCTCCTTGTACTTCTCGTACCAGCCCACCACGTAGGGCAACGTGCGGATGCAGTTGATGCAGGAATAGGTCCAGAAATCGACCAGCACCACCTTGCCCGCCAGGCCTTGCATGGTGAGCGGCTCGGAGTTGAGCCACTTGTCGATACCGGTGAACTCGGGAGCCTTGCCGTAGTCCCGCAACCCCGGCGACGCGGCCAGCGCGCTGCGCACCGGCCACGCACCGCCCACGGCAGCCGCGAGCGCGGAGGAGCCGACGGCGAGCCCGGAAAACGCCCTTCTGGACAACATGCTCATGATCGCGAACCTCGCTCGAATGTCAGACCGAAAGCGGTCAGGCCCGATTGTTCGCGGCGCACGCCGGGCGTGCGCATGTGTCACGGCAATTTGAACTTTGTCCCGGCGGCGTGAAGGCCGCCCCGGTCAGAACTTGCCCAGATAGTCGAGCTTGCCGATCGGCATGCCCTTGTGGCGCAGCACGTCGTAGGCGGTGGCCACATGGAAGAAGAAGTTGGGCAGCGCGAACTGCAGCAGGTAGCGTTGCGCCGTGAAGGTCGCCTCGCCTTCGCGGGTCTTGATGGTCACGAGGCGATCCTCGTGGCTGTCGATCAGGGCGCGATCGACGCCCGCCAGGAAGTCCTGCGTCTTCGCGATGCGCGCGACGAGGTCGTCCCAGGTCTTCTCCTCGTCGGCAAAGCTCGGCGCGGTGATGCCGGCGATGCGGGCCGTGCCGAGCTTGGAGGCATCGCTCGCGCGCTGGATCTGGCCGACCAGCGTGAGCATGTCGGGCGCGAGGCGCGCATCGACCAGCGTGGACGGATCGATGCCGTTGGCCTTCGCGTGCGCGAGGCTCTTGTCGAGGATATGGGTGAGCTGGCCGAGTCCGCGCGTGAAGACGGGCACGGACACTTCGTACATCGAGAGCGCCATGGTGTTCGAGGCCTTGTCTCGGCCTTGTGGTTGAGGTGGGCGGCGATTGTCACGCCGCCGCAGCCTCAGCGGCCGGCCGCGCGGATAAACCCCTCGATGGGCTCAAGTTGTTCGGGCACGTTGAGCGCGGGCGCGTGACCGCAGGCAGGAACTTCGATCACCTGCAGCCTGCCGGCCGCGCCTGGGCCGCGGCGCTTCATTTCCTCGACCACGCCGGGCAGCACCAGGTCTGACTCGGCTCCGCGCAGGCACAGCACCGGCACCTCGATGGCGTCGTAGTGCGGCCAGATCAGGTAGTCGTTGTCGTGCGCGCTGAACTGCCGGACCATGGCCGGGTCGTAGTGCGGCGTCACGCGGCCGTCGGGCAGGCGGCGCGTGGAGGTCTCGGTCAGGCGGCGCCACTGCGCGTCGCTGAGCCAGCCGTAGGGCTTGTAGACCGTGCGGAAAAAGGCCTCCAGCTCGGCCACCGTGTCGAAGGCGGGCGGATTGCCCGCATAGGCGCGGATGCGCTCGATGGCAGGCTGTGCCAGCTCGGGCGCGTTGTCGTTGAGCACAAGGCTCGCGATGCGCGCCTTCATGCGCGGCTCTAAGAGGCCCGACGCGCAGACGGTGCCGATGGCGCCGCCCATCGAGGTACCGACCCAGTGCACGCGCCCGAGCCGCAGCTCATCGCACAGCGCGTTGGCGATGCGCGCATAGAACGCGAGCGTGTATTCCTCGTCGGGCAGCGGGCTCCACTGGCTCAGGCCGCGGCCGATGGTGTCGGGGCAGATCACGCGGAAGCCGCGCGAGGCGAAGTGCTGGGCCAGCTCGTCCATGTCGCGGCCGGTGCGCGCCAGGCCATGCCAGGCGATGACCACGGGCGCTTCGGGCGCACCCCATTCGAGCCAGTGGATCTCGCGGCCCGCGAGCTGGGCGTAGCGGGAAAGGGGAATGTGGTTGTCGCTCATCGCGTTGCCCTTGCACGCAGTTTTCCGACGATGCCGGTGGGGAAGTAATAGACGGAAAGAACGAACAGCACGCCCAGCCACAGCAGCCAGCGGTCGGGCGACAGCAGCGCCGCCAGCCACGGCAGGCCGCTGGCGGCCTCGTTGCCGATGCGCAGCAGGTCCTGCAGGTAGCTCTGCGCCACCACGAAGAGCACCGCGCCGATGGCCGCGCCGTAGATGGTGCCCATGCCGCCGATCACCACGATCAGCAGCACGTCGATCATGATCTCGAAGCTCAGCGAGGTGTCCGGTCCGTTGTAGCGCAGCCAGATCGCGAGCATCGCGCCGGCCAGCGTGGCGAAGAGCGCCGACAGCACCGCAGCCGTGGTGCGGTAGACCACCACGCGGTAGCCGATGGCCTCGGCGCGGAACTCGTTCTCGCGGATCGCCTGCAGCACGCGGCCGAAGGGCGAGTTCACGATGCGCAGCAGCGCCAGCACCAGCACAACCGCCGCCACGAACAGCAGGTAGTAGCACAGCAGGCGTCCGTCGAGAGAGACGCCGAGGAACGGCTCTTCGGCGAACTCGAAGCTCGGCGAAATCAGCTCGGGCAGCTTGAAGGTCAGGCCGTCCTCGCCGCCGGTGAAGTCCGACAGCTGCGAAGCCAGCGTCTGGAAGGCCGAAGCCACGGCCAGCGTGATCATCGCGAAGAAGATCGCGCGAACCCGCAGCGAGAACAGGCCGATGGCGAACGACAGCACCAGCGAGATCGCCAGCGACGCGCCCAGCCCCACCAGCACCGCGCCCCAGTTGGGCCCCAGGCGCGAGGCCGAAATGGCGATGCCGTAGGCCCCGATGCCGAAGAACATGGTGTGCGCGAAGCTCACGATGCCCGTGTAGCCCAGCAGCAGGTCGAAGCTGGCCACCAGCACCACGAACACCAGAATCTTGGCCGCCACGCTCAGCGCCTTCACGCCCGGGAAGATGAATGGCGCGAAAGCCAGCGCGATGAACACGGCGAGCAGCAGCAGCGCCAACAGGCGGCTGCGGGGCATGTCGTTGGAGAGAAGTCGTTTCAGGAACATTTGATCTTCTCCCCCTTCAGCGGTTCGCCACCGGATACACGCCCTGCGGGCGCCACAGCAGCACGGCCACCATCAGGAAGATGCTCGCGAACTGCGTGAGCGTGGGCAGCAGGAAGCCCACGTAGTTGGTCATCAGCCCCACCAGCAGCGCGCCGATGAGCGCCCCACCCGTCGAGCCCAGCCCGCCGATGATGATCACGATGAAGATCAGCACGTTGACCTGCGCGCCCATCTGCGGCACCAGGTTCTGCTGGAACAGCCCCCACATCACGCCGCCCAGGCCGGCCAGCGCGCTGCCGACCACGAACACGCCGACGAAGAGGCGCCCGATGCGGTAGCCGAGAGACTCGACCATCTCGCGGTCCTGCACGCCGGCGCGGATGAGCAGGCCGATCTTGGTTCGGCCCAGCGTCCATGCGAGCACGCCGAACACCACCACGCCCACGGCCACCGCGAGCAGTCGGTACTTGCTGATAGCCGCGTCGCCCACCAGCAGCGAGCCGCGCAGCGCCTCGGGTAGCGGCAGCGGAACCTGCGCCGGGCCCCAGATCACCTTGATGAGCTCCTCGCCGATGATCATGCCGCCCATGGTGATGAGGATCTGCTTCAGATGCTGGCCGTACACCGGCCGCACGATGAAGCGCTCGAAGGCCAGCCCGACTGCGCCGGCCACCGCCATCGCGACCAGCATCGCCGGGAACACCGCCACCAGGTTGCGCCACAGCTCGCCCGAGCCGGTCCAGTCGCCCATCAGGCCGAGCACGCTGCTGGCAACGAAGGCGCCCAGCGCGATGAACACGCCGTGGCCGAAGTTCAGCACGTCCATGAGGCCGAACACCAGCGTGAGGCCGGAGGCAATGATGAAGATGATCATGCCCATGGCGAGCCCCGCCACCGTGAGCGTGAGCCAGGTCGAGAAGGAGCCGGTCAGCGGCAGTGCGACCAGTGCGAGCGCTGGAGCCAGCAGCAACGGCCGCCAGTCAAATTCGAGTTTCTTCATAGAGCCAGTCCGAGCAGCGATTGCTGAAGTTGCGCGTTAGCAGAAAACTCCGCCATGGAGCCCGCATGCACTACGCGCCCGTTGTCCATCACCGCGACGGTGTCGCCCAGCCGCTGGGCAAAGTTGATGTTCTGCTCCACCAGCAGGATCGTCACGCCGCTGCGCTTGAGCTCGGCGAAGGCGTCGATCATGTTGTTGATCATCACGGGCGCCAGGCCCTTGCTGGGCTCGTCGATGATGAGCAGCTCGCGCGGCTCCACGATGGCGCGCGAGACCGCCAGCATCTGCTTCTGCCCGCCCGAGAGCTTGCCCGCCGGGTGGTTCCAGAACTTCTCGACCGCGGGGAAGAGCTTGAAGATCCACTTCAGGCGCGTGTCGTCGATCTGCGCAGCGCTCTTCGCGCCGCGCGCTGCCAGCAGCATGTTCTCCTTCACCGTGAGGTCGGAGAAGATGCCCATGTTCTCGGGCACGTAGGCGATGCCGAGGCCGGCGATCTGCGGCGTGTGCTGCGTGGTGATCTCCTTGTCACCAAAACGCACCCTGCCCTGCGACGCGTGCCACAGGCCCATGATGGTTCGCAGCGTGGTCGTCTTGCCCGCGCCGTTGCGGCCCAGCAGCATGGTGAGCTGCCCGCGCGGCACGGCGAGGTCGACGCCGTGGAGGATGTGATACGCCCCGATGTGCGTGTGCACGCCCTCGAGGGTCAGCAGATTCTGCTGGTTGCTTGGGGTGGTGCTCATGCAGCCTCCTTCGATACGCCCAGGTAGGCCTCCTGCACCACCGGCGAGGCGATCACCTCGGCCGGTTCGCCGTCGGCCACCAGCGTGCCGTTGTGCAGCACGATGATGCGGTCGGCGAGTTCGCGCACCACGTCCATCTTGTGCTCGACCAGCAGGATGGTCTTGCTCTTGTCCCTCTTGAGCTTGCGGATCAGGTCGAGGATGACGGGCGCCTCGGCCGCGTTCATGCCGGCCGTGGGCTCGTCGAACATGAAGACCTTGGGCTCCAGCGCCATCAGCAGCGCCACTTCCAGCTTGCGCTGGTCGCCGTGCGGCAGGCTCGCCACCGTGGCGTGCTCGCGAGACTTCAGCGCCACCTCGGCCAGGATCTGGTCGGCACGCTCGGTCAGCGCCCTGTGGTCGCTCCAGATGCTCCACAGATTGAGCCCGCGCCGGTGCGCGCCGTCGCGCGTGGCCTGCACCGCGAGGCGCACGTTCTCCAGCACCGTGAGATTGGGAAACAGGTTGGTGAGCTGGAAGGCCCGCCCCAGCCCCGCGTGCGTGCGCGCGGAGGGGGACAGGCCCGACAACGACTGCCCGTCGAGCGACACCGTGCCCGCGCTCGCCTTGAGCTGGCCCGAGATCAGGTTGAAGTAGGTTGTCTTGCCCGCGCCGTTGGGGCCGACGATGGCCGTCAGCGTGCCGGGCGCGAAGGCGCAGCTCACGCTGTTGACGGCCACGTGCCCGCCGAAGCGGATGGTCAGATCTCGGGTCTCAAGCATCGTCGTTGGTCATTGCGAATCGGAAAACAGGAAAGAAGACCGGCCTGCCTCAACAGGTGCCGATCACGTAGTAGTTGGGCCCCGTCTGCTTCAGCGTGGTCGTCACGTAGATGTTCCACAGGCCCATCGACTGGTTCGAGCCGTACGCATAGGTCAGGCCGTACAAGGCATAGGCCCGCCCGGCGATGGTGTGCGTGTAGTTGCTCGCGGTGTAGCAGGAGCCGCCGCTGCCGCCTCCGGTGGTGGTGCCGGTGGCGGCCGACGACATCGCACCCTCGACGTTGCTCGCGTTCAGCGCGGACACGGTCCAGCTGTAGGTGGTCGAGGCGGCCAGGCCGGTGTCGGTGTAGCTGGTGGTGGTCACCGGCGAGGCGTTGACCTTGCTGCCGCCGCGGTACACGTTGTAGCCGCTGGCGCCGCTCACGGCGTTCCAGGCGATCACCATGCTGTTGGCGGTCGCGCCCGATGTGCCCACGCCGGTAGGCGCCGGCAGGCCGCTGCCGCCCGAGGAGCCGGTGACGCGGTCGATCATCGCCTTCATCGCGGCCATCTGCGGGCCCGACTTCTTCGCGTAGTTGGCGTTGTCGTAGCCCCACCAGTCCCAGCAGCTGTTGGTGGCCGCCGTGCTGGTCTGCGGGTAGATCAGCACGATGTTGTTGGTGTCGGCCCAGCGGTTGTAGCCGGTCTTGCGCACGTACTGGTCGCTCACGTCGGTGTAGTTCTGCTTGCAGCCGTGCAGCACCAGGTGCAGGCGGCAAGAAGCGGTGGTGCAGGCCTGCGGCACGTAGATCCAGCCCGTGGCGGCCATGCCGTGGCCGGAGATGAATTCCGACTGGTTGAACTCGGTGAAGGTGCCGCCGAGCGTGCCGTTGTTGCGCGGGTTCAGGGGGCCGTAGAGCTGCGTGAGGATCTCGCCCGCGAGGTCGAAGCCGCAGTTGTTGATGTACGGCGCGGCCGTGGTGCTGCAGGCGCTGCCGTAGTCGTCGGTGACCATCGCGTGGCCCGCGCCGATGTTGTTCTTGTAGACCACGTTCGCTGCGGGCACGAAGCTCTGGTAGTAGGTCTTCAGGTCGTCCATCACCGGCTGCTTGACGGTGTTGTCCGAGGTGCCCGAGAACATGTAGACCTTGGAGTTGCTCATGTTCGACACCGGGTCGATCGCGCCGCTGGCGGCCCAGCTGTTGGTGGTGCTCACGAGCGAGGACACCGGGATGCTGGTGCTGTGCGTCATGCAGCGCCCCGTGGCGTTGAGCACCGAGCCTTCGGCGCAGTAGTACGGGCCGCCCGCCACCACGCCCGCGCCGCGCTTGAAGGTGGCCGAGTACGCCACGTGCAGCTGCACCGCCATGAAGCCGCCGGCCGACAGGCCCGACACGCTCACCTCCGCCGGATTGGCGCCGAGCGCGGGCAGCGGCACCGCCGCCGTAGCGGCATGCGCCGCGACCGTCATCGCCGCGGCCGCGGCGAGCGCCTTCCAGTTCTTCCACTTCTTCCACTTCTTCCACTTCTTCCATTTCATCGCTTGCATCGCTGTCTCCTTGTGTTGTGGGTATCGAACGCTTGCTTTGCTGACTGACGAATCGAATCGGCCGTGGGAACAACACGCTGCCACGAACAGAGGCGCAGGCTGGCGCTTCGCCCGGCGGCCATCCGGGGCGAACTTGGAACATTCAAGGAACACCGCGGAACCGGCTTTGCCGGGCCGCAGGTGTTGCCCCTGGGTAGGGGGTTGGCGTAGCGACACGAAGTGCGCGCAGCCTGGGGGCGAGTTCTTACCTCTTGTTCTTGATGGGGATGTCCATCTCTTCAGGCTTGATCTCGTGCACCAGTTCCGGCACGCCCCAGGCGAACGCGGGGTCGACCTTGATCTTGAAGTGGTACATCGACTGCATCGCCTGGTGGTCTTCCTTGCGGAAGGTCATCTTGCCCTTGGGCGTGTCGAAGCTCATGCCTTCCATCGTGCTGATGAGCTTGTTGGTGTTGGTGTCGCCGTTGGTCTTCTTCAGCGCCGTCACCACCGCCATCGCGGCGGAGAAGCCGCCGGCAGTGAAGAAGTCGGGCGGCGTCTTGAATTCCTTGTAGTGGGCCGAGACCATCGCCTCGTTCACCGGGTTCTTCGGAATGCCGAAGTAGTAGTAGGCCGCGCCTTCCATGCCCGGCAGCGCCTTGTAGGCAGCCATGGCCGGAAGGATGTTGCCGCCGGTGGCGATCTCGATGCCGTAGCGCTTGAGGTCGAGGTCGACGATCTTGAACGGGTTGCCCGCGCCGGCCCAGACGATCCAGATGATCTTGCGGCCCGGCTGGTCCTTGAGCTTGTCGATCAGGCGCTGCGCGCCGGCCGTGAAGTCGGTGGTGGTGGGCGGCAGGTATTCCTCATGGACCAGCTTGGCCTTCTTGAGCGCGGCACCGAAGGCCTTCACGCCGTCGCGGCCGAAGGCGTTGTCCTGCGCCAGCGTGGCGACGGTGACGCCGGGCTTGTCGATGGCCACCGCGTTGGAGATCGCGTCCTGGCTCGAATTGCGGCCGGTGCGGAAGATGTACTTGTTCCACTTGTCGCCGGTGATCGAGTCGGCCACCGCGGGCTCGACGATCAGTATCTTCTTGTACTCCTCGGCCACCGGCAGCATCGCCAGCGCGACGCCCGATGCGGTCGGGCCCACGGCCAGCGCGGCCTTGTCGTCGGAGTACGCGGCAGCCAGCAGCGACTTGCCCAGGTCGGGCTTGCCCTGGTCGTCCTTCTCGATGACCACCAGCTTCTTGCCGTTGATCGCCATCGTGCCGCCGGTGGCGTAGTCCAGGCCCATCATGAAGCCGGTCTGGGTCTGCTTGCCGTAGGCTTCCAGCGCGCCGGTCTTGCTGTAGATGTGGGCGATGCGGATTTCGTTGGACTGAGCCCAGGCCGGAGCAGTGGCCGCAGTGCAGACGGCGAGCGCGGCCAGGGCGACGAGGTGGCGACGGTTCATTCTTTGTCTCCTGAAAAAGGTGACTGAATATTGCACAGTTCGTGCCATCCGCTAAGCCATTGATAACAAACGCCTCTCCATTCGGGAGAAGCGCTTTCCGGCTGAATTCAGAACACTTGCAATGTCTGAATTTCAGTCGATTGCCTGATTTTCAGTCAGGGTTTTCGCGGAGGCCTTGCGCTGGGCGATCCACTGCTGGAACTGCCGCTCGGCCTGCATGCGGAACTCGTTGCGCGCATGGTTGCAGGCCGCGTGCGCGAGTCGCCGGTGCTTCGACGAGCGGATGCCGCCGAAGGTCGAATCGACCAGATGCTCGACGGTGGCGGATTCCGGCCGGCCCGCGGGCTCGTCGAAGTCCATGGTCAGGCCGCACCAATGGCAGTTGGGGCCGAAGGTGGAGCGTAGGGCCTTGATGCTCACGACGTCGGCTCCTGACTCGTCATCCGCTCATACAAGGTCGCCCGCGAAATCCCGAGCAGCCGCGCGGTCGCCAGCTTGTTCCCGCCCGTGGAGGCCAGCGCCGCCGCGATCGCCTTGCGCTCCAGCTCGGCCACCTGTTGCGCGAGCGGGCGCAGCAACGCAGCTTCTTCATCCGCGTCGTGCGCACTCTGCAAGGTGGCGGGCAGCTCGATCTGTTCCAGCCCGGCTTCGCGCAGGATGCGTTCGAGCTGCACGGCGTCGATGCGCTGCGAGTCGCTTCGCATCGTCACCTGCTCCAGCACGTTGCGCAGCTCGCGGATGTTGCCGCGCCAGTGCTGGCCGGCGAGCAGCGCCAGCGCATCGGGCGTCAGTTCGGGCGGCGCTTCGCCGCTGCGCAGCGCCATGTCCTCGCCCAATGCCTCGACGAGCGCGGGAATGTCGGCGCGCCGCTCGCGCAGCGGCGGCACGCGCAGCGGGAGCACGTTGAGGCGGTAGTACAGGTCTTCGCGGAACTGGCCGCGTCGCACGAGTTCGGGCAGGTCGCGCGAGGTGGCGGCGATCACGCGGGCGTCGAAGGGCACGAGCTTGTTGGAGCCGAGCGGCTCGATCTCGCCCTCCTGCAGCGCGCGCAGCAGCTTGGCCTGCAGGCCCAGCGGCATGTCGCCGATCTCGTCGAGGAACAGGCTGCCGCCGTCCGCCAGCTTGAACTTGCCTTCGCGGCCCTTGCGGTCGGCACCGGTGAAGGCGCCGGGCGCGAAGCCGAAGAACTCGGCCTCCAGCAGCGTGTCGGGCACCGCAGCGATGTTGACGCTGACGAACTGGCCCTTGGCACGCGCGGACGAGGCGTGGATGGCATGCGCCAGCAGCTCCTTGCCGGTGCCGGTCTCGCCCAGCAGCAGCACCGGGCTCGTCGATTGCGCCGCGCGCCGCGCATGCCGCTTCACTTCCACCGCGGCGGGGCTGCTGCCGATGAAGCTCGCGAAGGTGTACTTGGAGCGCCGCTGGCCGTCGGCCGAGTGCTGGTAGAGCGGGTTGTTGCGCTGGCTCGCGAGCTCGCGCCGCGCATCGTCGAGGTCGCGCTGCAGCAGCGCGAACTTGCTGATGAGCGGCTGCAGCGTGGTCTCGGGCTGGTCGAACAGCACGATACCGATGGCGCCGATGACCTTGCCCATTCCTCCTTCACCTCCCTCTCGCTCTTCGCGAAGCGGAATGCGGCTGACGACGAAGGTGCCGGCCTTGTTGGTCAGCAGGTCGACCAAGATGGGCTCGCCGGTCTCGAGCACGCGCCGCATCTGCGTGTTGGGGATCACGTCCTCCACCATGTGACCCATGAACTCGTCGATGGACGAGAAGCCCAGCGCCGGCAGGAAGCGCCGGTAGCCTTCGTTGACCCACACGATGCGCCCGGTGCTGTCGACCAGGAACATGCCCTGGCTGATGCTGGAAAACAAATGAAACATCGAGCGCGCGGCGAGCGCGAGAATGCCCTCGGCATCGAGAGGCAGCGAGGGTGTTGCGGTGGAGGCTGCAGGCATGGCGGAATCGTAGCGTGGGCCGGATCCGCACCTTAAGTCTTAAGGATTCGCTTCGGCGAGCACAGGTCGGCAAAGACCTTCAGGAAGCCTTAAGTTAATCAATCGTTTGATTTTGTGCGTGGTGTAATGCCGGCCATGAACGCGAGAGATCCGATCACCCAGGCACCTCGCCGCGCACCGCGCGCAGACGGTGCCGAGGCACGCCACCGGCTGCTCCACACCGCGCTGCGGCTCTTCGCGCAGAAGGGTTTCGCCAAGACCTCCACACGAGAGATCGCTCGCGAGGCCGAGGTCAACATCTCGGCCATCAGCTACTACTTCGGCGACAAGGAGGGCCTCTACGCCGCCACCTTCAGCGAGCCGATGGGCGGCGACTCCAGCGACCTCGTCGCCGCCTGCAATGCACCCGGCCAGTCGCTCGAGGAAACGCTGCGCACCTGCATGGTTTCGATGATCGACCCGCTCAAGCAGGGCGAGATCGTGCGGCAGTGCATACAGCTGCACATGCGCGAGATGCTGGAGCCCACCAGCCGCTGGGCCGAGGAGCTGGAGCGTGACATCAAGGGCCCGCATCGCGCCATCGCCGACCTGCTGTGCCGCCACCTGAAGGTGGACCGGGCCGACGACGACATCCATCGCCTGACCTTCGCGATCACCGGGCTGTCGATGCAGCTCTACGTGAGCCAGGACTTCATCGAGGCCATCCGCCCTTCGCTGCTGCGCACGCCGCGCGCCATCGACGCCTGGGCCGACCGGCTCACGGCCTATGCGCTGGCACTGGTCGAAGTCGAAGCCGCCCGCCGGCGCGCCGAGAGAAAGCAGAAGAAACAATGAGAAAACTCCGATTCAAACTGACGGCCGCCGTCTGCCTCGGCATCGGTCTTTCGGGCTGCTCGCTGATGCGTCCGCCTGCGCAGGTCGAAGCTCCCATCCCCGCGCAGTGGCACGCGCCCCTGCCCCATGGTGGCTCGCTGGCTTCGCTGGCCAACTGGTGGAGCCAGCTCGACGATCCGCTGCTGGTCGAGCTGATTGCCGCCGCGGAAGCCGCGAGCCCCAATGTCGCGAGCGCCGCCGCACGCGTGGCCGAGGCGCGCTTCACGCGCGTTCAGGCTGGCGCCGCGCTGCTGCCGAGCCTCGACGGCACCGCATCGGCCAGCCGCGGGCCCGTCGGCGTTTCAGGCGGCAGTTCCTCTGGCGCGAGCAGCGGCAGCAGCGGCGGGCTGTCGTCGAGCACGCCGATCACCACGCTGCAGGCCGGCCTGCAATCGAAATGGGAGGCCGACCTGTTCGGCCGCCTGCGCGCCGACCGCGATTCAGCCGAGGCCAAGCAGAGCAGCGCCAACGCCAAGTGGCACGACGCCCGCGTGGCGGTGGCGGCCGAGACGGCCAACGCCTATTTCGCCGAGCGTGCCTGCCAGCAGCAGCTGCGCGTGGCCGAGGCCGACGCTCGTTCGCGCTCCGAGACCTCGCGGCTCACCGATCTGTCGGCCAAGGCCGGCTTCACCGCGCCGGCCGACGCCTCGCTCGCGCGCGCCAGCGCCTCCGACGCTTCGGCCCGCCTCACGCAGCAGCGCGCCCAATGCGCGGTGCAGCGCAAGGCGCTGGTCGCGCTCAGCGGCATCGACGAGACCACGCTCGAAGGCAAGCTCGCGGCCGCGCCGGCACAGCGCGCGCTGCCTGCCGTGGGCAGCATCGCCAGCGTTCCGGCCGAAGCGATCACGCAGCGGCCCGACGTCTACGCGGCCGAGCTCGGCGTGGCTTCGGCCAGCGCCGACGTGGGCTCGGCCGAGGCCGAGCGCTATCCCAAGCTCACGGTATCCGGCTCCATCGGCCGTTCGCAATACCGCGTGAGCGGCATGCACCAGTCGCTCGAAACCTGGACGGTGGGCCCGATCTCCCTGACGGTGCCGCTGCTCGACGGCGGCGCACGCAAGGCGAATGTCGACGCGGCCAAGGCACGCTACGCCGAAGCCGTGTCGCTCTACCGCGCCAACGTGCGCCAGGCGGTGCGCGAAGTCGAGGAGGCGCTGGTCAACCTCGACGCCACCAACACCCGCACCGCCGATGCCGACGCCGCGGTGAAGAACTACCAGGCCTCCTTCGACGCCACGCAGGCGCGCTACAGCAGCGGCCTCGCAAGCCTGTTCGAGCTGGAGGATTCGCGCCGTACGCTGTTCTCGGCGCAGACCGCGCGCGTGACGCTGCAGCGCGAGCGCACCGAGGCGTGGGTGGCGCTGTACCGCTCGATGGGCGGCGGCTGGAACCGCCAGTCCGCGGGGGCTCCCTCCTCTTCCGAATCGACCTCAATGACCACCACACCGACCGCCAAGGTCGCGACGTCGCCATGAAAACAATGAAGCGTTCCACTCTCGCCATCGCGCTGGCCGCGCTGGTCGTCGTCATCGCCGCAGTCTTCTTCATGACGCGCGGCAAGCCGGCTGACAAGACCGCCGAACCCGCCGCCGCAGCCAGGACCAAGGACGGCGCCGCCTCGCCCAAGCCCGCGCTGACCGTGACCGTCGCGAAGCCCGAAGCCACCGAGCTGATGCTCACGCTCGCGGCCAACGGCAACGTGGCCGCCTGGCAGGAAGCCGTGGTCGGCTCCGAGTCCACCGGACTGAAGCTGGCCGAAGTTCGCGTGAACGTCGGCGACACGGTGAAGAAGGGCCAGGTGCTCGCCGTGTTCTCGCCCGAGACGGTGCAGGCCGACATCGCGCAGGCGCGCGCCTCGCTGGCCGAAGCCCGCGCCACCGCGGCCGACGCCGCCGGCAACGCCGCGCGCGCACGCACGCTGCAGGCCACCGGCGCGCTGAGCCAGCAGCAGATCAACCAGTACCAGACGACCGAGCAGACCGCCAAGGCGCGCGTCGAGGCGGCCGAGGCCGTGCTGGCCGCGCAGCAGGTGCGCGGGCGCAACACGCAGGTGCTGGCGCCCGACGACGGCGTGATCTCGGCTCGCACCGCCACGGTGGGCAGCGTGGTCTCGGCCGGCACGGAGCTGTTCCGTCTGATCCGCCAGGGCCGCCTCGAATGGCGTGCTGAAGTGACCTCGGCCGAATTGAGCCGCGTCGCCGTGGGCACCACCGCATTCGTGGTCAGCGCCAGCGGTGCGCAGGTGCGCGGCAAGGTGCGCAGCATCGCGCCCACGGTCGATCCGCAGACGCGCGCGGCGCTGGTGTATGTCGACCTGCCCAACGTGCAGCAGAACACCGGCGTGAAGGCCGGCATGTTCGCGCGCGGCGACTTCGAACTGGGCCGCAGCACCGCGCCGACCGTGCCGCAGGCCGCCGTGGTGCCGCGCGACGGCTTCAACAACGTGTTCATCCTGAAGCCCGACAACAAGGTGTCGCAGCTCAAGGTGCAGATCGGCCGCCGCCTGAACGACCGCATCGAGATCACCAGCGCGCTGCCCGAGGGCGCCCAGGTGGTGGTGCAAGGCGCTGGCTTCCTCAACGACGGCGACCTGGTGCGCGTGGTGGATTCGCCCGCCGCCACGTCGGCGGCGCCGGCCCCCGCGGGCGCGGCCTCCGCCGCCGTTGCCAGGTAAAGAAGAAAAGAAGAAGAAATGAAAAGCCAGATGACGCAAAGGACACGCCCATGAACGTTTCCGCCTGGTCCATACGCAACCCGATTCCGGCGGTGATGCTGTTCGTGCTGCTCACCTTCGGCGGGCTGCTGTCTTTCAACGCGATGAAGGTGCAGAACTTTCCGGACATCGACCTGCCGACCGTGACGGTCTCGGCCTCGCTGCCCGGCGCCGCCCCTTCGCAGCTGGAGACCGACGTCGCGCGCAAGCTCGAGAACTCCATCGCCACGGTGCAGGGCCTGAAGCACATCACTACCAAGGTGCAGGACGGCGCCGCTACGCTGATCGTCGAGTTCCGCCTCGAGAAGCCGGTGCAGGAAGCGGTGGACGACGTGCGCTCCGCGGTGCAGCGCGTGCGCGCCGACCTGCCGGCCGACGTGCGCGACCCGGTGGTCACCAAGCTCGACTTCGCGGCGCAGCCGGTGCTGGCCTTCACCATCGCCTCCTCGGCCATGGATGCCGAGGCGCTGAGCTGGTACGTCGACAACGACGTCACCAAGAAGCTGCTCGCGCTGCCCGGCGTGGGCGCGGTGAACCGCGTGGGCGGCGTCACGCGCCAGGTGCACATCGACCTCGACCCGGCAAAGCTGCAGGCGCTGGGAGCCTCGGCGGCCGACATCTCGCGACAGCTGCGCCAGGTGCAGACCGAGAGCGCGGGCGGCCGCTTCGACCTGGGCGGCAGCGAGCAGCCGGTGCGCACCATGGCCACAGTGAAGTCGGCCGACCAGCTCGCCGACATGCAGATCGTGCTGAGCGACGGCCGCCGCATCCGCCTCGACCAGGTGGCGCGCGTGAGCGACACCATCGCCGAGCCGCGCGCCGCCGCATTGCTCAACGGCAAGCCGGTGGTGGGCTTCGAAGTGGCCCGCAGCCGCGGCGCCAGCGAGGTGGAAGTGGGCCACGCGGTGATGAAGGCGCTGGCCGACATGCGTGCCGCGCGCCCCGACATCGAGCTGACCGAGGCCTTCAACTTCGTCGACCCGGTGGAAGAGGAATACAACGGCTCGCTGCACCTGCTGTACGAGGGCGCCATCCTCGCTGTGGTGGTGGTGTGGCTCTTCCTGCGCGACTGGCGCGCCACTTTCGTGTCGGCCATCGCGCTGCCGATGTCGGTGATTCCGGCCTTCATCGGCATGCATCTGCTGGGCTTCTCGGTCAACGTGATCTCGCTGCTGGCGCTGTCGCTGGTGGTGGGGATATTGGTGGACGACGCCATCGTGGAGGTCGAGAACATCGTGCGCCACCTGCGCATGGGCAAGACGCCCTACCAGGCGGCCATGGAAGCGGCCGACGAGATCGGGCTGGCGGTGATCGCCACCACCTTCACGCTCATTGCCGTGTTCCTGCCCACGGCCTTCATGAGCGGCGTGGCCGGCAAGTTCTTCAAGCAGTTCGGCTGGACGGCATCGCTGGCGGTGTTCGCGTCGCTGGTGGTGGCGCGGGTGCTCACGCCGATGATGGCGGCCTACATGCTCAAGCCGGTGGTCACAGCCGAGACGGAACCGGGCTGGATGCGCTGGTACATGCGCGCCGTGACCTGGAGCACGCACAACCGCTTCAAGACGATGGTGCTCGCCACCCTCTTCTTCTTCGGCTCGCTGGCGATGATCCCGCTGCTCAAGACGGGCTTCATTCCGCCGGACGACAACTCGCAGACGCAGATCTATCTCTCGCTCGCGCCCGGCTCCACGCTGGCGCAGACCACGGCCGCGGCGGAAGAAACGCGCAACCGCGTGATGAAGATCCAGCACGTGAAGAGCGTCTACACCACGGTGGCAGGCGGCAGCGCGGGCGGCGACCCGTTCGCGAACTTCGGCACGCCCGAGACGCGCAAGGCCACGCTCACCATCAAGCTCGACCCGCGCGGCGACCGTCCGCGCAAGCAGGTGATCGAGAACCAGATCCGCGCGGCGCTCGAAACGCTGCCCGGCGTGCGCAGCACGGTGGGCCTGGGCGGATCGGGCGAGAAGTACATCCTGGCGCTCACCGGCGAGGACCCGGTGGCGCTGTCGAGCGCGGCCAGCGCGGTGGAAAAAGACCTGCGCACCATCCCCGGCCTGGGCAACATCACCTCCACCGCGAGCCTGATCCGCCCCGAGATCGCCGTGCGCCCCGACTTCGCGCGCGCCGCCGACCTGGGCGTGACCAGCTCGGCCATCGCCGAGACGCTGCGCGTGGCCACGCTGGGCGACTACGACCAGTCGCTCGCCAAGCTCAACCTCGCGCAGCGGCAGGTGCCGATCGTGGTGAAGCTCGAAGACTCGGCCCGCAAGGACATCGACCTGCTCGGGCGCCTGTCGGTGCCGGGCACGCGCGGGCCGGTGATGCTCAATCAGGTGGCTTCGCTGAGCATGGAAGGCGGCCCGGCCGTGATCGACCGCTACGACCGCTCGCGCAACGTGAACTTCGAGATCGAACTCTCGGGCGTGGGCCTGGGCGACGCGAAGGATGCGGTGCAGAAGCTGCCGTCGATCCAGAAGCTGCCGCCGGGCGTGCGCATCGCCGAGGTGGGCGATGCCGAAGTGATGACCGAACTCTTCGCCAGCTTCGGCCTGGCCATGCTCACCGGCGTGCTGTGCATCTACATCGTGCTGGTGCTGCTCTTCAAGGACTTCCTGCACCCGGTGACCATTCTGTGCGCGCTGCCGCTCGCGCTGGGCGGCGCCTTCGTGGGCCTGCTGATCGGGCAGAAGGCGCTGTCGATGCCCTCGCTGATCGGCCTGATCATGCTGATGGGCATCGCGACGAAGAACTCCATTCTTCTGGTGGAGTACGCCATCGTGGCGCGCCGCGACCACGGCATGAACCGCTGGGACGCCCTGCGCGACGCCTGCCACAAGCGCGCCCGTCCCATCATCATGACCACGCTGGCCATGGGCGCGGGCATGCTGCCCATTGCGGTCGGCTTCGGCGCGGCCGACTCCAGCTTCCGCTCGCCGATGGCGATGGCGGTGATCGGCGGCCTGATCACCTCCACCGTGCTGAGCCTGCTGGTGGTGCCGGCCGTGTTCACCTACATCGACGACATCGAGCACTGGATCAGGCGCACCGTTCGCAAGCTGCGCGGGCAACCGGCCGATCCGCACATCGATGACGATCTGGTCGAGACGCCTGCGCCGGGACGGTAGATAGAAGCTCCCGGCAGAAACAAAAAAAGCTGCGGCAATGCCGCAGCTTTTTTTGCCTGGCCCTGAGGCCCGGAGAAAGATCAGGCGTCCAACTGCGCCAGCTTCGCCAGCTTGCGTTCGCTCATGCGCTTCGCAAGGCGCGGCAGGATCAGCACGGCCACCACGATGATGACCAGCGCGATCGACATCGGGCGCTGGAAGAACACCGCCGCGCTGCCCTCGCCGATCGACATGGCGTTGCGCAGCTGCGCTTCGGCCAGCGGGCCGAGGATCATGCCGACCACCACGGGAGCGGTCGGGAAGTCGAAGCGGCGCATCACCACGCCCAGGATGCCGATGGCATACAGCAGGAACAGGTCGAACGCGCTCTGGCGCATGCCGTAGGCACCCACCGTCGCGAAGATCAGGATGCCGGCGTAGAGCTGCGGCTTCGGAATCTTCAGCAGCTTGACCCACAGGCCGACCATCGGCAGGTTCAGCACCAGAAGCATCACATTGCCGATGTAGAGCGACGCGATCAGCGCCCACACCAGCGCGGCCGAGGTGGTGAAGAGCTGCGGCCCCGGCTGGATGCCGTAGTTCTGGAACGCGCCCAGCAGGATGGCGGTGGTGTTCGAGGTCGGAATGCCCAGCGTGAGCAGCGGGATCAGCGCGGCCGTCACCGTGGCGTTGTTGGCGGCCTCGGGGCCGGCCACGCCTTCGATGGCGCCGGTGGTGCCGAACTCGGCCTTGGCGTCCTTGTCCTTTGCCAGCTTCTTCTCGGTGGCGTAGCTCAGGAAGGTCGGGATCTCGGTGCCGCCGGCCGGAATGCAGCCGAAGGGCGTGCCGATGGCGGTTCCGCGCAGCCAGGCGGGAATGGAGCGCTTCCAGTCGCGCTTGCTCATATGCACGCGGCTGAGCTTGTTCTGGCCCTCGACCACCTTGCCTTCATACAGCACGGCGTACAGCACCTCGGCCACGGCGAACAGGCCCACGGCCACCAGCACGATCTCGATGCCGTCGAGCAGCTCGGGAATGCCGCCGGTGTAGCGGCCCTGGCCCGAGATCTGGTCGAGGCCGATGCAGCCCGCCGCGAGGCCGACGAACAGCGCCGTCATGCCGCGCAGCGTGCTCTTGCCGAGCACCGCGCTCACCGTGGTGAAGGCCAGCAGCATCAGCATGAAGTATTCCGGCGGGCCGAGCTTGACCGCGAATTCGGCCACGAAGGGCGCGAACAGCGTGACGATGACGGTGGCGATGGTGCCGGCCACGAAGGAGCCGATGGCCGCCGTGGCGAGCGCCGCGCCCGCGCGGCCGCTCTTGGCCATCTTGTTGCCCTCCATCGCCGTCACCATGCTCGCGGTTTCGCCGGGCGTGTTCAGCAGGATGGAAGTGGTCGAGCCACCGTACATGGCGCCGTAGTAGATGCCCGAGAAGAAGATCATCGAGGCCGTGATGTCGACCTTGCCGGTGATCGGCAGCAGCATGGCCACCGCCACGGCCGGGCCGATGCCGGGCAGCACGCCGACGGCCGTGCCCAGAGCGCAGCCGACCAGGCACCAGAGAAGATTGACGGGGGTGATGGCGGCTGCGAAGCCCGCCATCAGGGCGTTGAAGATTTCCATGTCAGATCCACCCGGTGTTGGTGAGGCCAGGCAGGTTGATGGCCAGGAATTGCGTGAACATCCAGAACACAGGAGCGGAGATCACTGCGCCGGTGATGAAGTCGGTCGCCCAGGTGCGCGGCGAATTGACGCCGGCCTGCCCGCTCGCGCGGCGCAGGCCCTGCACCGCCAGCAGGTAGCACAGCGTGCAGCTCAGGATGAAGCCCAGCGTGGTGATGAGCGCCGCGTTGAGCAGCAGGCCCGCCGACACCCAGATGAAGCCGGGCCAGTAGGCATGCTCGGCGCCCGATGGCGCATCGAGTTCGCGGAAACCGCCGGTGCGCGCCTCCCACAGGATCCAGGCGCCGCACAGCACGAGCACCACGGACACCAGCCAGGGCAGGAAGTTGGGGCCGACGCCGCCGTAGCCCGCGTCGGAGGAAATGCCGATGGCGCCGAAGGCCAGCGCCAGGCCGGTCAGCAGCACGCCGGCGCCGACCAGGGTTTGCGGCCAGGTGGCCGCGGGTTGCGGCGGGGCCGAGGAGTCTGGAGTTGTCATTTTTTCTCCCGGAGCAAGGAGCTGGATTTGAAAACGGCACGCTGTCGTCTCTTGCGAGGACAGCGCGCCGTGGAGCGGACCAATGGCTGCGGCGCGAGCCGCAGGATCAGATCATTCCCGACTTGGTCATGATGGCGCGCAGGCTGGCGAAGTCGTCGTCGACGAACTTGGCGAAGGCGTCGCCCGACAGCACGGCCGACGTCCAGTCGTTCTTCTTGAGCGATTCGGCCCACGAGGGGCTCTTCATGGCGGCCAGCACCATGTCGGTCAGCGCCTTGCGCTGCTCGGCCGAGATGCCGGGCGCGCCGTAGACGCCGCGCCAGTTGCCAATCTCGACGTCGATGCCCTGCTCCTTCAGCGTGGGCACGTTCACGCCCGGCAGGCGCTGCGCGGAGGTGACGGCGATGGGCTTCATCTTGCCGGCGGCGATGTACTCGGCGAACTCGCTGTAGCCGCTGCCGCCGACGGTGACGTTGCCGCCCAGGACGGCGGCGGTGGCCTCACCGCCCCCGCGGAAAGCCACGTAGTTGATCTTGGACGGATCGGCGCCGACCTTCTGCGCGATCATGGCCGCGGCGATGTGCTCGGTGGAGCCGCGCGAGCCGCCGCCCCACTTGACGCTGCCCGGGTCCTTCTTGAGCTGCTCGACCACGTCCTTCATGGACTTGAACGGCGAATTGGCCGGCAGCACGAACACGTTGTATTCGGTGGTCAGGCGCGCGATGGGCGTGGCCTGCGACAGGTTGACCGGCGGCTTGCCGGTGATGATGCCGCCCAGCATGACCGAGCCCATGACCATCAGCGCGTTGGCGTCGCCCTTGGAGCCGTTGACGAACTGGGCCAGGCCCAGCGCGCCGGCGGCGCCGCCCTTGTTGTCGTAGGTGACGGTGTCGGCCACCTTGGCGTCGGTCAGCGCCTTGCCCAGCGCACGGCCGGTGGTGTCCCAGCCGCCGCCCGGGTTGGCGGGAATCATCATCTTGACGTTGGCGGCCGCGCGCGCCGACAGTGGCAGGGCTCCGACGGCGGCCATGGCGGCCAGTGACTTCAGAAAGGTGTCGCGACGCATGCTTGGGTCTCCTGATTGGAAGGAACTTGAAAGGAAGCTGACTTGTAGCTGAGCGCTATCATGCGCCGCCCCGCTGTCAGTTGGCTGTCCGCCAGACTGGGGAAAACACCAAAGTACGCACCCCCGAGCCCCACGTATGAAGCTGCTGCTGGTCGAAGACGACCCCACGATGCAAATCACCCTGCAGCGCACCCTCGGGCGCCGCCGCATCGACGTGCGCGTCTGCGGCGACGGTGCCGAGGCCGTCTCGCAGTGGCGCGCCATCGAGCCCGACGTGGTCGCCCTGGACCTGAGCCTGCCCAACGTCGACGGCCTGCAGGTGCTGGCGCAGGCCCGCGCCGAGGGCCTGCGCACGCCGGTGCTGCTGCTGACCGCGCGCGGCACGGTGGGCGACCGCATCGTCGGCCTGAACGCCGGCGCCGACGACTATCTGCCCAAGCCTTTCGACCTCGACGAACTCGAAGCCCGCATCCGCGCGCTGCGCCGCCGCAGCCACGGCGCCACCGGGCCGGACGCGGGCCTGAACCCGCAGGAGATCGGCGGGCTGCGTTTCGAGCCCGACAACGGCGCCATCTACAACCGCGCCGAACTGCTCGAACTCACCCCGCGCGAGCTGGCGCTGCTGAAGGCGCTGATGATGAAGCCCGGCCACGCCGTGACCAAGGAGCGCCTGTTCGAGCTGGTGTTCCCGGGCGAGACCGACGTGCAGTACGAGGCCATCGAGGTGGTGGTGTACCGGCTGCGCAAGAAGCTCGCGGGCACCGGCGCCGTGCTGATGACGATGCGCGGCCTGGGCTACCTGCTGCGCCCCGAGACATGACTCACCCCCAGGCTGCGCGCACTCCGTGTCGCTTCGCCAACCCCCTTGCAGGGGGCAACGCCTGCAAGCCCGTTCGATGACCCGAGCGATCTCGCTTCGCGCGCGGCTGCTGCTCGGCATCCTCGCGCCGGTGGCAGTGTTCATCGTGATCAACAGCGTGAGCCTGTACCGCCAGAGCCTGGCGGCGGCCACCACCGCCTACGACCGCACGCTGCTGGCGTCGGCCAAGACCATCGGCGAGCAGCTCGACGTGGAAGGCTACGACGACATGGCGCGGCTGCGCGCCATCGTGCCCTACTCCGCGCTGGAGGCCTTCGAGGCCGACAACCGCAGCCGCCTCTTCTACCGGGTCTCGGCGCTCGACGGCGAGATGATCTCGGGCTTCGCCGAGCTGCCCTTCTGGCGCGGACGCATCCCCGACCGCAGCGCCTACGCGGCCCTGGTCGATTTCTACGATGCGCAGTTCCGCAACCAGCCGGTGCGCGTGGCTGTGCTGCTCCAGCCGGTGGCCAGCGCCACCGGCCGCGGCATGGCCGTGGTGCAGGTGGCCGAGACGCTGGAGATCCGCGAGACGCTCGCGCGCAAGCTGCTCATCGACACGCTGTGGCGCCAGCTGCTGCTGATGGGCGTGATCGCGCTGGTCACGGTCTTCGTGGTGCAGCGCGCCACGCGGCCGGTGCGCGAACTGGGCGAGGCCATCGGGAGGCGCCAGGCCGACGACTTCTCGCCCATCGACGCGCCCGACGCGCCGCGCGAGCTGCGCCCGCTGATCGACGCCACCACGCAGGTCATGGGCCGGCTGCAGCGCCTGCTCGACCACCAGAAGCGCTTCGTGCGCGACAGCGCCCACCAGCTGCGCACGCCGCTGGCGGTGCTCAAGGCGCAGGTGCAGTCGGCGCAGCGCGGCGACGTGGCCCCCGAACAGGCGCTGCACGAAATCAGCGGCACCGTGGATCGCGCGACCACGCTCGCCAACCAGATGCTGTCGCTGGCCAAGGTGGAACAGCTGCGCCAGCAGCCGGAATCGGTGACGCTCGATTTCGCCGAGGTGGCGCGCAACATCGCGCTCGACCTGTCGCCGCTGGTGGCCGACAAGGCGCTCGACTTCGAGCTCGCCATCGACGAGCCCGTGCCGGTGCGCGCCCACCAGTGGATGCTGCACGAGCTCACGCGCAACCTGCTGCACAACGCGATCAAGCAGAGCCCGCCGGGCGCCGCGCTGTCGGTGGCGGTGCGCGCGGAGGGCCCCGACGCCGTGCTCGTCGTGCGCGACGGCGGCCCCGGCATCTCGCCCGAGCTTCGCCAGCGCCTGTTCGCGCCCTTCTCGGCGGGCAGCACCTCCAGCGGCTCGGGGCTGGGGCTGGCGATCTGCCGCGAGATCGTGCTGGCGCTGGGAGGGAGCATCAGCCTGGACAACCGCATCGCCCCCGACGGCAGCGAGCGAGTCGTTGGGCTGGACGCCGTCGTGCGCCTTCCGCTCGCGCCGCCGCAGCCGGCGCCGTCGCGGCACAATGCCTGACCTCCACTCCTCGACTTTCATGGACCGTCTGCGCATCGACAAATGGCTCTGGGCCGCCCGCTTCTTCAAGACGCGCTCGCTGGCCGCGGAGGAAATCGGCAAGAACCGCGTGCAGGTGAACGGAGACATCGCCAAGGCCTCGCGCGAGGTCAAGGCGGGCGACACCGTCGCGATGCGCATGGGCCCGCTGACGCGCACGGTGACGGTGCGCGGCCTCAGCGGCCAGCGCGGGCCGGCGCCGGTGGCGCAGCATCTCTACGAGGAAACGGCCGAGAGCCTGGCGGCGCAGGCTGCCTTCAGGGAAATGCGCCGTGCGGGCATCGAGCCGGCACTGGCCATCGAGCAGGGCCGCCCCACCAAGCGCGACCGGCGCGAGCTCGACGGCGCTGTGCGCCGGCACACCGACTGGGACAGCCGCTGGAGCGCCTCGCTGCCGCCCGAGGACGACGAGCGCTGACGGCAGGCCGCCGGATCGATCGCTTACGCTGTCGGCTTCGTTGTTCTTCACGGAGTCCCGCTTCATGGCCAGCTTCAAGAAATACCGCGTCGGCGGCAAGTTCAAGCTCTCGCACGTCGACCCCGGCGACACGCCCTTCTGCGAAGGCGACGAAGCCACGCAGCGCGCCGAGGTCGATGCGCTGGCGGTGGAACTCGACGAGCTGCAGGACCTGCTGAATGCCGAAGGCCGGCGCAAGCTGCTGCTGGTGCTGCAGGGCATGGACACCAGCGGCAAGGACGGCACCGTGCGCTGGGTGTTCTCGCGCACCTCGCCGCTGGGCGTGCGCGTGACCGCCTTCAAGGCGCCGACCGTGGACGAACGCGCACGCGACTACCTCTGGCGCTGTCACGCCGTGGTGCCGCGCACCGGCGAGATCATGGTGTGGAACCGCAGCCACTACGAGGACGTGCTGGTGCCCGTGGTCGAAGGCTGGATCGACAAGGCCGAGGCCAAGCGCCGCTACGCGCAGATCAACGACTTCGAGCGGCTGCTCACCGAGACCGGCACGGTGGTCGTCAAGTGCATGCTGCACATCGACAAGGACGAGCAGCGCGAGCGCCTGCAGGCGCGCATCGATACGCCCGGCAAGCAATGGAAGTTCAGCATGGACGACCTGGAAGTGCGCACCAAGTGGGACGCCTACCAGCAGGCCTACCAGAACGCGCTGGCCGCCACGTCGACGGAACATGCGCCCTGGTACGTGGTGCCCGCCAACAGCAAGCGGCACCGCAACGTGATGATCGCCCGGCTGCTGGTGAAGACGATGCGCCAGATGAAGCTCAAGCCGCCGCCGCCGGACCCGGCGCTCAAGGGAATGATCGTCAAGTGACGAGCCCGGGGCCGGCGGAGCGGCCCGGCCTGGGGTTCAGGCTCAGGAGCGGCGGATGACGGCCTGCGCCAGCACGCGGCACTTGCCGAACTCGCAGCGCACCGCCCAGGTTCCGCCGTTGTCGCAAGGCACGTTGTAGGTTTCGTAGCCGGGGCCCTTGGCCGTGAGCTCGGCGCGCGGCTGCAGGTTGCAGCGGCCGGCCTTGGCCAGCGTTTCGACGTTGTAGGTGTCGACGCCCGTGCGGCGCGGCTTGACGATCACGCCCGGATCGAAGGTGTTGCCGTAGAAGGTGTCGCGCACGTTCGGGTCGAGATTGCGATAGCCGCGCTTGGCCATGCAATGCACGACGGCGATCTGCTGGTGCTCGGCGATGAGTTCCGAACTGGGGCGGCCGTTCCAGTCGATGATGGCCGCGGTGATGCCGGTGTACGAGGCGGCGGCCACGATGCCCTGCCCGTACACGGTGATCAGCCCCACGCCCAGCGCACCCCACATGGCGTCGCCGGTTTCGCTGCGGGCCGAAATGCGGGTGGCGGCGGTGCGGCAGTCGGCCACGTCGTTGTCGTAGCGCACCTTGTCCACGCCTTCCATGGCGACCATCGGCACATAGGAAGTGCCCGTGCCCGTTCCGGGCTCCGTGGGGGTGACCGGAGCGCTGGCGCAACCGGCCAGGGCCACGGCGGCAAACGCAATGCTCAGCAACAGCTTCATGCAATCCCTCGTCTTCTTCGCGATAGTTGCGCGGATTTAACCATACATATAGTTACTCTTGAATCGTCTTGTCGTGAATGCACGACGACTGCCCCGCCGGCGCGGCATGCGACCATGCCGGGCGCAAGCCCCGCCACAAATGAAGATCCAGACTCCCGGCAAGCTCCTTTTCCCGTTCCTCACCGGCTGCGTGATGGCCCTCCACCCCTTCTGCGCGACGGCGCAGACGCCGGCCGACCTGGCGCGCAGGAATGCCTGCATGGCCTGCCACGGCCTGGTCCACAAGCAGGTGGGTCCGGGTTTCGCGCAGATCGCCGAGCGCTACCGCGGCGACGGCGAAGCCGCAACGCGGCTGGCGGGGAAGATCCTCAATGGCAGCGTCGGCACCTGGGGCCGCGTGATCATGCCGCGGCAGACGCAGGTTTCCGAGACCGACGCGCAGGCGCTCGCGCAATGGATCCTGTCGCAACCCACACCGCGCTGAGGCCCATCCGGGGGCGCAAGCGCGCCCGGATGGTAACAAAGTGAGAAAATAGGTTACACAAACCTCCACCCCCGCTTCGGCCGCGGCACTTTGCAGCCTCCCTTGAACTACCGCCCCGCACCCTTCTTCGCCCACGTGGTGCTCGTTCTCTCGATGGCACTGCTGGGCATCATCGGCGCCTACCTTGTCGGGGCGACCGGCGTACGGCAGTCCGACGCGCTGCTGCACATGACGCACGCCGACTGGCAGGTCGAGGATGCATCGGGCTTCAGCACGCCGCCGCCCCGGCAGGACAGCGGCGCCCTGCCGCGGAACTGGAAGAAGGTCGAACTGCCCCTGGCCCTGCCGATAGCGCTGCTGCGCCAGGCCGAGAACACTTCCACCAGCACCACGCGCACCACCTGGATCAGGCTCGGCACCCGTGGCCTGCCGGCCAGCTCGGGCCCGCTGGCGCTGTACGGCGCGCGCATCAAGACCGACGGCACCATCGCGGTCTATGCCGATGGCCAGCTGGTCCATCGCGCGCAGCAGTCGGGCCCGCTGTGGAACAGCACCCGCACGCCGCTGTGGGTTCAGCTCGACGACCACGGCGCCGGCGGCAACGGCCCGCCGGCCGAGATCCTCCTGCGCCTGGAGCACACCCGCGGCGCCCAGGTGGCTCTGTCCTCGATGTGGATCGGCCCGGTCGATGCGCTGCGGGGCCGCCACGGCATGCGCCAGTGGCTGCAGCAGGAGTTGCCCGCGATGCTCGGCGCGGCGTTCATGGCGGTGGGCGTGTTCGCGCTCTTCGTGTGGTTCAGGCGCCGCGACGAAACGGGCTATCTGCTGTTCTTCAACCTCGCTGCCACGTCCTTCATGCGGGGGCTGCACTTCTACGTGAGCCTACCGGTCCTCAACGACTGGTTCGCATGGCTGACCGTCAACTCGCTCTTCTGGCTGGTGATGGTCGTGCACTTCTTCCTGCGGCAGCTGCATGGGCGGCAGCTGGTGTGGCTCACCCGCGGCGTGGTCGCGACGACGACGGCCATCGGCATCGTCACGATCCCCGGGCTGGCGATCGTGCAGAACACGCCGCAGGTGACGCCGCTGATCTACGCGGTCGCGGCGCTCATGGGCACGGCGGTCTGCCTTGTGGGTGCCGTCAGCGCCTGGCGCCGCTCCACCGAGGGAAGGCTGGTCGCGGCCGGCATCGGCGCCTGCGTGCTGCTGGGCATCACCGACTGGCTGCTGCAGAACAACTTCATCAGCCCCGAGGGCTGGTATCTGGGCGCGTACACCAACGCCGTCACCTTCAGCGTGTTCGGCGTGCTGATGTACCGCCGCTACATCCATGCGATCGGCGAAGTCGAGGAACTCAACGCGAGCCTCGCGCAGCGCCTGCACAAGCGCGAGGCCGAACTGGAAGACAGCCACCGCCGGCTGCGCGAGATCGAGCGCCGGCAGACCATCAGCGACGAGCGACAGCGGCTGATGCAGGACATGCACGACGGGCTGGGCTCCTCGCTGATCAGCGCCATCCGCTCGGTCGAGGGCGGCGGCATGAGCGACGACAAGGTCTCGCAGATCCTCAAGAGCTGCCTGGACGACCTGAAGCTCACGCTCGATTCGCTGGAGCCGGTGGAGGCCGACGTGCTCCTGCTGCTGGCCACGCTGCGCTACCGGCTGGAGCCGCGCCTCGAAGGCACTGGCGTCTCGCTGCGCTGGGAAGTGCAGGAGCTGCCCGCGCTCGAATGGCTCGATCCGTCGAGCGCGCTGCACATCCTGCGCATCGTGCAGGAGAGCATCTCGAACATCCTGCGCCACACGCGCGCGACCGAGATCCGCGTCGCCACCTCGCTCGACGGCGCGGGCGTGCGCGTGACCATCGAGGACAACGGACAGGGCTTCGACGTCGCCAAGGCCATGGCCGCGTCCTCGGGCCGGGGCCTGCAGAACCAGCGGCGGCGCGCGCATTCGATCCGCGGCACCGTCGACTGGGAATCCCTGCCGACGGGGACGCGCTTCGTGCTGTGGCTGCCGCTGCGGCGCGAGGCTCAGGCGGCCTGAGGCACGGGCGCCACTTCGGCGCGCGAGACGATTTCGCGCAGATCGGCGCCGTCTGCCAGCGTGCCCATCACGCCGGCGTGCCGACCGCCCAGGCGCGATTCGATGAAGCGCCGGGCGACCGCGCCGTCGCCGTGCCTGAGCATCTCGCTCGCCTGCAGCGCGAGGGCCATGCGCGTCACGATCGCACGTGCGTAGCCTTCGCCGATGGCTCCTCCTGCAAGGTCGTCGCGCAGTTTCGCAATGAACTTCGCGTGCGCCGCATCGCCGGCCGCCTGCGGAGGCGAGACCTCGTCCAGGAAGACTTCGAGCGCCCCCTTCTCGCGTCCAAGCGCGCGCACCACGTCCATGCACATCATGTTGGTGGTGCCTTCCCAGATCGAGTTGAGTGGCGCCTCGCGATACAGCCGCGCGATCGGGTTCTCCATGATGAAGCCGTTGCCGCCGTGGACCTGCAATGCCTCGTAGACGAAGTAGGCCGCGCGCTGGCAGTTCCAGTACTTGACCACCGGCGTCGCCACGCGGGCCAGAAGCCGCTCGCGTTCGTCAGACGCCATGCCGTCGGTCGCGCGCGCGACGCGCATCGCCGACAGCATGGCCGCCTCGCTTTCGAGCGCGAGGTCGGCAAGCACGTTGGTCTGCATTGGCAGGTCGGCCATGCGGCGGCCGAAGCCGTCGCGCGTCGATGCGTGGCCTATTGCCAGCGTCAGCGCCTGCCGCATGAGGCCGGCAGAGCCGACGGCGAAGTCGAGCCGCGTCAGATGCGCGTGCGTGAGGATCTCGCGGATGCCGCGCCCTTCTTCGCCGACCAGCATCGCCCAGGTCTTGTTGAACTCGACCTCGCTCGACGCGTTGGAGCGGTTGCCGCACTTGTCCTTCAGGCGCTGCACCGCGACGCGGTTGGCGCTGCCGTCCGGCAGGAAGCGCGGAACGAAGAGGCAGCTCACGCCCGATTGCGTTCGGGCCAGCGTGTAGAAGCCGTCGGAAGTCGGCACCGAGAAGAACCACTTGTGGCCCGTGATGCTGTAGACCTGCACGCCGTTGTCGGTGCCGACGAAGGCCGCGGTGGTCTGCGTCTGGCGCAGGTCGGAACCGCCCTGCTTCTCGGTCATGGCATAGCCGATCACCGCGCCCGTCTTCTGCGACAGAGGCAGGCGTCGCGGGTCGTACCGGCCGGAGAGCGTCTTCTCTCTCCACGGCGCGAATTCCGGCCGCCCTTCGAAGCCGGCGCAGGCTGCGTACGCCATGCCGGTCGGGCAGCCCGTGCCGTTCTCGACCTGGTTCCACAGATAGCTCAGCACCGCGCGCGCGAAATGGCCCGAGCGCTCCGTAGTCGTCCACGCGAGGCCGGGCACACCATGCGCGAAGGCCAGGCTCATCAGCTGGTGCCACGCGGGATGGAACTCGACCCAATCCAGCCTGTTGCCGAAGCGGTCGTGCGTGCGCAGTTGCGGGTTGTGCTCGTTGGCCAGGCGCGCAAGGTCCTGCACCTGCTCGTCGCCTGCCAATGCACCGACGGCCGTCGCGTTCGGAATGCTCCACGGTGCATGCTTCCTGGTTAGTTCCCGTAGAGCCACGTCGCCCGTGAACGCGTTGTGGCCGATGCATGGCTCGGCCTGGTTGAATACCTTGTGCGTTTCGACGCCGTCGGCCAGCGAAAACTGAAACGCCAGTTCTGTGCTCTCGAGAGGCATGTTCATGAAAGATCTCCATGGAATGGCTTTGCGCCGCGAAGCATGGTGAATCATTCGCCGCGATTCGTGAATCTGATCTTTCCCGGGGCAATGCGGGCGGCCCGCAAAATGGCATAGCGTTTGCTTGAAACGAGCCGCAGCGACCGGAAGCTCCCCGCTTCACCCAAGATCGCGCTGTAATCACCGGAAAGAGACGGCCTTGCTCACCATTCAGGTGCCATCGACCGGTTGAACGAAGGGTGCGTTGCAACCGCTGATCCAAACGGAGGTTTTCGTTGGCCAAGCTGGACCCTCTGAACACGTCGCGCTACTGGCATGCATCCGGCATCCCCGGCATGGACATGCTGCACGCCGACTTCACCACGCACGAATACGCGCCGCACGTGCACCATTCCTTCGTGATCGCGGTCACCGAGGTCGGAGGCGCGGAATTCAAGAGCCGCGGCCGCACGGGCATCGCCCATCAGCAGGCGCTGCTGGTCTTCAACCCTTCGGAGCCCCACTCGGGCCGCATGGGCGGAAGCAACCGGTGGCGATACAGGGCGCTCTACCTGGCCGACCCGGGCATCAGGCACCTGATGAGCACGCTGGGCATCGACCAGACTCGGTACTTTGGTTCCAACATCTACGACGACCCGGAACTCATCGCCTGCTTCCTGGAGCTGCATCGGGCCTTCGACGGAGACAGCGGCCAATGGGACCCGCTGCGGCAGCAGGAGCTCTTCGTCCACAGCTTCGGCACGCTCTTCCAGAACCACGCGCAGCCCGGCCAGCGCGTGCTTCCGGTGCCGGCGGATGCGAGCGTGCTCGCGCCGGTGCTGGAGCTGCTGCGCGATGCCTTCGCGGAGCGCCTGACCCTCGAGCAGATGGCGGCCGCGGCCGACCTCACGCCCTTCCAGTTGATCGGCGCGTTCAACCGCACGATCGGCCTGACGCCGCACATGTACCTGACGCAGCTGCGGCTGAGGGCCGCCATCGGTCTTCTCACCGCGGGCCGCCCGCTGATCGAGGCCGCGGTGGCGAGCGGCTTCTACGACCAGAGCGCCCTCACCCGGCACTTCAAGCGCACCTTCGGCATGACGCCCCTGCAGTACGTCCGCGCGCGGATCAACTGAGGGACTGAAAGGCCGAGAGCCTGACTAGGCCCGCGGTACGAGCCGGGGCCTGCACTTTTCCCGATACCACCCCGCGCGGCATGAACGCGCCGGGTCGGCTTTACCCCGCGCGCACCTGCCCCGCCACCCCGGCCGAATTCTTTCGGCCAGCTCTTTTTTGCCTCTTGCTGCTGTGCCGCAATTTTTACCAATACGGCCTCCGGCCCCCTGACTATCGTGCAACTAAATGGTTTCGGCCATTGCAAAGTAATCAGTTCGTTTTCAATAGCATTCAACCCACAGGTGACCCATGCAAAACGTCGATCGCGGCATTACTGGTTCTTCCCTCGCAGGTTCTGCAATCCTGCTGGAAATAGGCGCTGAATACGGAGTCATCGAATTCCTGCAGAAATCGCCAGTCGTGGATGCGGAATCGGCATCGCGCTCCTGCGGCATCAAGGAATCCGTCATTTCGGCCTACCTCGATTCGCTGAGCAAGGCCGGCATCATCGAGGACCTCGGCACAAAGACTCCGGCAACCTACAAGGTCGGCAGCAATTTCGACGAGCTGATCAACGAGGTCGGATACCTCTCGTGGGCGCTGCGCGCATGCGCGCCGCTGATCAACAACGCGAAGGAATTCTCGGAACGCAACGAGGAGGCGCAGGCCAAGTACCCGCGCAGCGGCGGCCTGGTGGCCCGGACGTCGAAGTGGATGGGGGAAAAGTCCTTCTATCCCCAGCCGGAGAACGCCATCGTCGCGATGGCACCAAGGAAAATCGTGGATCTTGGATCGGGCTCGGGCGGCTTCCTGATCCGCATGCTGCGCAAGATCCCCGGCTCCACGGGCGTGGGCATCGACCTGAGCGCATCGGCCACCGAGCAGGCCGTCCAGGCCGCCAAGGACGCCGGCATGAGCGACCGGCTGCAGTTCGTGACGGCCCCCATCCAGGTGCTCGTGGAAGACGCGTCGCTCATCAAGGACGCCGACATCATCCACGCCGGCTTCGTCATGCACGACCTGCTTCCGGCCGAGGAAGCGACGCTCGACGCATTGCTGCGCGCCTGCTGCACCTACGCCATCAAGGGCACGCTGATCATCGTCGACGCGATTCCGGTCGCCCAGTCGAATTGGGAAAAGCCGTTTGCGGCGGCATTCAACCATCTGCACAACCATTTCATGTCCAGGCGTCTCCTGAGCGAAGAGGAATGGACTGAAAAATTGTTCCGCGCGGGATTTTCCAATGTGCGGATCGAAGTACTCGATCACCCTGGAGGGCGCATGCTGATGGCAAGCAAGTAATCAAAGCAATTCATCCGTCAATTTTTTCCTCATGGCATTTTTTAACCAACCGTAATTAGGAGAAAGAAATGAGCGTTACCATTTCCGATCTGGTCGAAAGAGTTAAAAGTCATCGTTGCTATTCGCACCCGATTTTCAAGAATTGGGCGAAGGTCGAGCCGGAGCCGCCCGTCGTCGGGGCCCTTTTCCACCAGATCCAGAGCTTCTGTGCGTCGACCCGTCCGGGGTGGAACTTCCCCGAGGCCCTGAAGACGCACGGGCTGCACAGGCAAAGCGAGCTGCTCGAGGAAATCGTCGAGAGCGAATCGGGCCATGGCCCCGAACTGGCCACGATGGCCGGCTACATCGTCAACCAGTCAGCCGAACAGCCCGTCTTCGCGGACCTCTACAACCAGGAGAAGGTCGAGGCGAAGCTGAAGGCCTTCTCCGACCAGCTGCTCGGCTCCCTGCCCGGCTACGACATGGAGACCGGCCTGACCACGCAGGTCCGCAAGGCCATCGGCGTGTTCGACCACCGCAAGCTGACGGACATCGAGAACACCTACCGCAACCTCGGCACCACGCTGGCGCTGGAGATGATCTCGAACCAGCAGCTGATTCCCGGCGAGAAGTACTGCCTGGTGGACAGCGGCATCTACAACGCCGATCTCGAAGTGCCCGAGATGCACTACCTGCTGGAGCACTGGGGCGAAGTCGGCGCCGAGCAGCACCACGAGCAGAACGCGCGCACCGCGGTCGAGCTCGCGCTGAAGACCGAATACGCGCACCTGGTCATCGAAGGCGCAGACGACTTCCTCGATTCGCTGACGGGCCTCTGGGACATCCTGGACGCGGCGCTGCTGCAGTCCGGCGTCGCGGCGCAGGCGCAGCAGCAGCGCAAGGTGGCCTACGTCTGACGGCGGCCCGACGGCATCTTCTGCGCGCTCGGACACAGCATTCATTCACCGAAGCGAGTCGGGTAGCCACATGGTCGCCTATCTGATCGGCCGGATGTCCATCGTGAATCCGGACCAGTACAACCAATACAAGCAACTCACGCCCGGCATCGTCGAGAAGTTCGGCGGCAGGTTCCTGACACGGGGAGGCGAGCGCATGCACCTTGAAGGCGCTCACGACGACAGGCGCGTGGTTCTTGTCGAGTTCAAGACCGCGGACGCGGCGAGGAAGTTCTACGAGTCGCCCGAATACACCCACGCAAGAGGGTTGCGAAAAGACGCAGCGGTCGACATGCAGCTCATGGTGATCGAAGGATTCGAAGAGCCCCTACGGCCCTAGCTTCCCGCCCTCGCCATGTCTGTCCTCCAGATCATTCACAACAAACCGAGCGATACGGCCGATGGAGACCCGGTCGTATCGAACAGAACATGACGACAACCATCGCACTACCGGCTGCATCGAAGAGCAGCTTCTTCTCTTTCGTCGCGCTGCTATTGGGCGCGGCGGCATTGGCATTGGGGGGCGTCTTCCTGCGCCACAGCGAACTGCCTCCGACGGCCAGCGCGGTCTACCGGGTCGCGCTCGCCATCCCGATCTTCTTCCTGCTCGACATGCTCGCAGCCAGGGCCGAGCCGGCGCCGGCGGGCGTACAGCAACCCGCGCGGCAATCCACGCCGGGCATTCCCTTCAAGCTCATCCTCGTGGGTTTCATCTTCTCGGGAAACCTCGCGCTCTATCACTGGTCGATGACGCTGACCACGCTGGCCAACTCGAACCTGCTGGCCAACCTGGCGCCCATCTTCGTGGTGCTCGGCTCCAGGATCTTCCTCGGCAAGAGGTTCAAGCGGGGCTTCCTGTTCGGCATGCTGTTCGCGCTGACCGGCGCGTTCATCCTCATAGGCCACAGGCTCGACTTCGGCTCCAGCTACATGGCGGGCAACCTGCTGGGGCTGCTCACTGCCGTCTTCTACGGCTCGTATCTGCTGGCAGTCAGCCTCGTGCGCTCCAACTACCGGACGATGACGGTCATGGCATGGAGCAGCGTCGGCACCTTCATCGTGCTGCTGCCCATCACGCTGCTGCGCGGCGAATCGCTGGTGCCGCACACGCTGCACGGCGTGCTGATGCTGGTGGCGCTCGCGGTGGTGTCGCACGTCGGCGGCCAGGGCCTCATCGCCTATGCGCTGGCCAAGCTGCCGGCCGCGATGTCGTCGATCACGCTGCTGATACAGCCCGTCATCGCAACGGTGTTCGGCGCCTACCTCTTCCACGAATACCTGAGCATCACCGAGTTCGTGGGAGCCGTGGTGATCCTGGCCGGCATCGTGACGGCCCGGCGTTTTTCCTGAGCAGCAACCGCAAGCAAGCATCCGAGCAACCCCGCATTCCGCACAACCCGAGGAATTCATGTCCCAGTATCTTTGCCACATCGAACCCGACCGCCTCCAGTTCGAGGCCGACGTCATCGCGCGCCGGCCGAACGCAGTTCTTCTCGACAAGTCCTACTTCTATCCGGGCGGCGGCGGGCAACTGGCGGATCGCGGAACGCTGCAATGGAACGGCAGCACGGTGAAGATCGACCGCATCGAGATGGAGGGCAAGAATGCCTGGCACGTCTTCGACGAAGCGGACATCGGCAAGGCCCCCGGCGACAAGGTGGTCGCCAGCGTCGACCAGGACTTCCGCTTCATGATGAGCCAGCTGCACACCGGCCTGCACATCCTCAACGCCCTGGTCTACCAGCGCTTCGAGGGCTCGCTGGTCACGGGCGTGCAGATGGCGGCCGACGGCACGGCCCGCATCGACTTCGACCTGCCCGCGGTCGACAACAACGAGCTGCGCAAGCTCGAACCGGAGCTCAACAGCCTGATCTCCGATGGCCTGCAGGTGAACGCGGTCTACCTCGACTCCGCGGCGCTGTCGCGCGAGCCGGGCGTGCTGCGCAGCCGCTCGGTCGCGCCGCCTCCGCAAGACGATGGCACCACGCGCATCATCGAGATCGTGGGCCTCGACCGGCAGGCCTGCGGCGGAACGCATCTCGTGAAAACCTCCCAATCGTCGCCGCTGCGCATCCTGAAGATCGAGAACAAGGGACAGCACAACCGCCGGATCCGCATCGGCCTGCTCAAGCAAGCCTAGGGGGCAAGACATGCAGGCCGAAGCGCCACTTCGGGAGGCAGGCTCCTTCCGCCCTTTGCCCGAGGGCTTCCTGCCCTCGAACTGCACCTACTCCGAGCAGGACTGGCCCGTTCTGGCCAGGCAGTGGTTCCCGGTCTGCCGCGCGGACGATGCGCTCGCCAGGCCCAGGCAGGTGGTGGTGCTGGGCCTGCGTCTTGTCGTTTACCGGATGCCCGACGGCATCCGCGTTGGCCGCGACATGTGCCCGCATCGCGGGCTGCCGCTGAGCGGCGGCCGCGTCGAAGGCGGAGAACTCGTCTGCGCCTATCACGGCCTGCGGTTCGGTTCCGACGGCCAGTGCACGAAGGTGCCGGAGAAGCTCGCGCCGAAGACGGCGGGTTGCTTCAGCATCACGATGTTCCCGGCAATCGAACGGCACGACCTTGTCTGGACCTGCCTGATTCCGGAGGCAGGACCGGAGGTTCCCGATGGAACTCCAGACTCGCCATTCAAACTTTCCAGTGACCACTTCGCTGAGGCGATGATTTTCGAATTTCTCGACGGAAGCGGAATCATCGAACCTGAAAATCGTCAATCGCTGAGAAATCTCGGACTCGCCGAGTACCAAAGGCTTCTCTCTGGAATTGGCTTCGGCAGCGAGACAAGCCCTCTTCCCTCATCTGCCGCCTGATCTTCATCGGGGCAGAAATTTTCGCCAATATCGCGGCGAATCCACCTGTCATGCTGCACCTCAAAGCGAGGCCTACACATGACCCAATCATTTCGCCAAGCAAGCACTGAAGTCCTTCCTCTATCGGGCATGGATATCGACGTCCGTCCGGTGGAGCTGCTACTACGCCTGCGTCGCCTGTTGCTGTTCCTAACCTGCTTTCGCGGGCATTGAGCGGCGGCCTTGCATCGAAGCCGGTCCGCACTCGTTCACACGAATTCCAAGAAGCACCAGATGACAGTTTTCTCCACCGAGTCTTTCGCGGACCACGAGCAGGTCGTTTTCATATCCGATGACAAGGTCGGGCTGCGGGCCATCATCGCCATCCACAGCACACGGCTCGGGCCGGCGCTCGGCGGCTGCCGGATGTACCCGTATGCCGACGAAGCCTCCGCCCTGCGCGACGTGCTGCGGCTGTCGCGCGGCATGACCTTCAAGGCCGCTGCAGCGGGGCTGGGCCTGGGCGGCGGCAAGTCGGTGATCCTCGGCGACCCGCGCAAGAACAAGACGCCCGAGCTGCTTCGGGCCATGGGCGTGGCGGTCAACCGCCTCGGTGGCCGCTACATCACCGCCGAGGACGTGGGCACCACCGTCGACGACTTCGCCTGGGTGCGGCAGAGCACGCGGCACGTGGTCGGCCTGCCGGAGGCGCTGGGCGGCACGGGGGATCCTTCGCCGACCACGGCGTTGGGTGTCTATCACGGCATCGTGGCCAGCGTCGCGCACCGGCTCGGTCGCGCCCTGTGCGGGCTGACGGTGGCCGTGCAAGGCCTGGGCAACGTCGGCTGGAATCTCTGCCGGCTGCTCGCCGATGCGGGCGCGCACCTGGTGGTGACCGACATCGACGCGACGCTCGCGCACCAGGCTTCCGCCGAGTTCGATGCGCGGGTGGTGGAACCCGAGGCAATCTACGCCGTGCAGGCCGACGTGTTCGCGCCCTGCGCGATGGGTGCCGTCGTGAACGAGCGGACCCTGCCGCAGATGAAGTTCCGGGTGATCGCCGGCGGCTCCAACAACCAGCTGGCGCGCGACGAACATGGCAGGCAGCTGCGCGACAGGGAGATCCTGTACGCGCCCGACTTCGTCATCAACGCGGGCGGCCTCATCCGCGTGGCGTCGGAGCACGAGGGCTTCAATGCCGCCAAGGTCGATGCGCAGGTGCAGGGCATCGGCGCCACGCTGCACCGGATCTTCGAACTCGCCTCCCGCAGCGGCACGCCGACCCAGTCCGCGGCCATGCAGCTGGTGCAGGAGCGGCTGGGCGGGCATGCCGCCGGCGGTATCCAAAGCAGCAACAACAACCTGGCAGAGCGTGTCGCATGAACACCATAGAGATCCTTCGCGCCCTGGTGGCCTTCGACACGACCTCGCATCGCTCCAATCTCGACCTGATCCACTGGATCGCCGACTACCTCTCGAGGCACGGCGTCAAGGTGCAGCTCGTGCACAGCGAAGACCGGCGAAAGGCGAACCTGCTGGCCAGCATCGGCCCCGACATTGCCGGCGGCATGGTGCTCTCAGGGCACAGCGACGTCGTGCCCGTGACCGACCAGAACTGGACTTCGAGCCCCTTCGCCCTGGCCGAGCGCAACGGCCGCTTCCATGGCCGCGGCGCGGCGGACATGAAGGGCTTCATCGCTGCCTGCCTCTCGGCCGTGCCCGCATGGCGGCGGCAACAGCTGCGCCGGCCGATCCACCTGGCCTTCTCCTACGACGAGGAGATCGGCTGCCTCGGCGTTCCGCAGCTCGTGGAGCAGCTGAAGGCCCAGGTGCCCGCGCCTGCGCTGGCCATCATCGGCGAGCCGACCGGGATGCGGGTCGGCGTGAGGCATCGCGGCTTCTTCGGGCACCGGGCCGTCTTCACCGGGCTGCCCGCGCATTCGAGCGACCCGTCGCTCGGCGCCAGCGCGATCGAGCCGGCGGCGTACCTGGTCACCCGCCTGGCCGGGCTGCGGCGTCGCCTGGCGGACCAGGGCGGTGAAGCCACCATCAACATCGGCCGCATCGACGGGGGCACGGCAATCAACATCGTGCCGGGCTGCTGCGAGGTGCTTTGGGAGTTCCGCCCGAAGGACGAAGCGACAGCCGAACTCGTGCGCAGCACGGTCCGCGAGGCGCTGGCCGACCTGCCCGCGGGCGTCACCGTCGAGGCTTCGCAGGTCGCCGGCGTGCCGGCGCTCTCGGCGCGTGACAACGACGCGGCCGTCTCGGTGGCGCGCGAGCTCGGCGCCCTCTGGCCCGAGGCGGAACTGCCCTTCGGCACCGAGGCCGGCTTCTTCCAGCAGGTCGGCATCTCGACCGTGGTGTGCGGCCCGGGCTCCATCGCCCAGGCCCACCAGCCGGACGAATGGATCGCCGCATCGCAGCTGCAGGCAGCCGACCGCTTCATGCAGTCGGCCGGCGCCTGGGCGCTGGCCAAGCCGGCCGCCCGTCTCACTTCAACCCTCAGGACAGCATGAAAAACATCGACGCAGCCGCGCTGGCGGACGCCACCAGCAACTTCTCTCCGCTCGCCCCCGGCGCCCCTGTGGCGCACGGCGTGCAAACCCGCGACGCCAGGCGCCGGACGATTCTTGCGGCGGTCATCGGCAACACGCTGGAGTGGTTCGACTTCGCCGTCTACGGCTTCTTCGCGCTCACCATTTCCAGGCTCTTCTTTCCGACGGGCGACGAGACCTCCTCGCTGCTGCTGACGGTGGCGACCTTTGGCGTGGGCTTCGTGATGCGGCCGATCGGCGCGGTGGTGCTGGGCGCGCTCGGCGATTCGCGTGGGCGCAAGGCCGCACTGTCCACCACGATCCTGCTGATGGCGCTGGGCACGGCCATGATCGGCTTCGCGCCGACCTATGCCGACGCGGGCCTCTGGGCGCCCGCATGGATCGTGCTGGCGAGGCTGATCCAGGGCTTCTCCGCCGGCGGCGAGGTCGGCGGCGCGACGGCGTTCCTCGTCGAGCACGCGCCCAAGGGCCGCAGGGGCTACTTCGCGAGCTGGCAGCAGGCGAGCCAGGCCGGCGCGCTACTGCTGGGCTCGGTCTTCGGCGCGACGCTGACCGACGTGCTGACGCCCGAGCAGCTCGAGGCGTGGGGGTGGCGAGTTCCGTTCCTGTTCGGCCTGATCATCGGGCCGGTGGGCTGGTACATCCGCACCCGGACCCAGGAGTCGGAGAGCTTCGTGCAAGCCAGGGCGGCGGCCCGGAGCCAGCACAGCCAGGCCTCGCCGCTGAGACGGGCACTCGGCTCCTACCGCAAGGAAATCATCGCCGGCTTCGGCGTGACCATCGTGTGGACCGTGTGCACGTATTTCTTCCTCGTCTACATGCCGACCTACGCGGTGCGCACGCTGAAGCTGCCGCAGAGCGTGTCGCTGTGGGCCAACGGCGCGGGGCTGATGGTGCTGGTGGTGCTGGCGCCCTTCTTCGGCGCGCTGTCGGACCGGATCGGCCGCAGGCCCCTGCTGATCGGCTTCGCGACCGCGATTCTGGTGCTGGCCTATCCGGCGCTGTGGCTCCTCACGGCCGTGCCCAACCCGTCGACCCTGACCATCGTGCTGCTGGTCTTCGCAGTGCTGATCGCCGGCTTCACCGGCCCCGCGCCCGCCGCCATGGCCGAACTCTATCCGCCGGAGGTGAGGTCCACGGGCCTGTCCATTGCCTACAACTTCGCTGTCACGATCTTCGGAGGCTTCGCGCCGTTCATTGCAACGGCGCTGATCGCGCGGACCGGGAATCCGCTCGCTCCTGCCTGGTACGTGGTGTTCGCGGCGGCGGCCAGCCTGGTCGCGCTGCTGGCCGCCGGCTCGGCCCTGCGCAACAGGGACTGAGGCCGACGCTACCGATCGCTCGACCAATCAATCGATCAACAAATCGTCTCTCTCGAAAAAGAAAACACCACGCCACATGCCAGATCTAAAGAGCACCCTGAACCTGCTGACGACTCCGTTCCCGATGAAGGGAGACCTGCCCCGGCGCGAGCCGGCGCTGGTCGAGCGCTGGGCGCGGCTGCGCATCTACGAGCGGATGCGCGCCGCGGCGGCGGGACGCCCGCCGTTCATCCTGCACGACGGGCCGCCCTATGCGAACGGCGACATCCACATCGGGCACGCGGTGAACAAGGTGCTCAAGGACATGGTCTTCAAGAGCCGCTTCTTCGACGGCTTCGACGCGCAGTGGATTCCCGGCTGGGACTGCCACGGCATGCCCATCGAGCACCGCATCGAGCAGATGAACGGCCGGGGCCTGCCGACAGCGCAGGTGCAGCAGCTGTGCCGCGAATACGCGCTCTCGCAGACGCAGAGCCAGAAGAAGGATTTCCTGCGCCTGGGCCTGCTCGGCGACTGGGACAACGCCTTTCGCACGATGGATTTCGAGACCGAGGCCAACGAGATCCGCTTTCTCGACCGCATCCGGCAGCGCGGCCTGCTGTTTCGCGGCCAGAAGCCTGTGAACTGGTGCGTCGATTGCCAGTCGGCGCTGGCGGAGGCGGAGCTCGAATACGCGAACAAGCGCTCGACGACGGCGTACGTCGGTATGAAGGCAGTCGACGCGGCCGATCTGGCTTCGCGCTTCAAGCGCGCTCCCGTTGCCGGCAAGCCGGCGCGCGTCGTGATCTGGACCACGACGCCGTGGACGCTGCCCGGCAATGCGGCGGTGGGCCTGGACCCGCAGGCCAGCTACGGCCTGTACGACTCTCCCGACGGCATGCTGGTGATGGCGGCGGAAACCGGCGGCAAGCTGCTGCAGGGCTTCGGTGTCGAGCACGAGCTCTGCGCGGTCGTACCTGGCGCCGACCTGGTCGGCCTCGTGCTGAAGCATCCGCTGCACGACGCAGCGGTGCCCATGGTGGCGGCCGACTTCGTCTCGCTGGACACCGGCACCGGCCTCGTCCACCTCGCGCCGGCGCATGGCGCGGAAGACTTTGAGCTGTGCCGCGGCCTTGGCATCACCGGCGACAACGTGATCGACGGCGCCGGCCGCTTCGTGGCGAACCTGCCCGCCATCGGCGGCATGTCGCTCGAGGAAGGCAGCAAGGCCATTCTCGAAATGCTGAAGGCCGAGGGCTCGCTGCTGCGGCAGGAGCGCATCGAGCATTCGTATCCCCATTGCTGGCGCCACAAGACGCCGATCCTGTTCCGCTCGACGACGCAATGGTTCATTGCCATGGACCATCCCGCGAAGGGCGACGAGCGCACGCTGCGCGAGACCGCGCGCGAGGCGATCAGGAACGTGCCGTTCTATCCGGCGTCGGGCCGCTCGCGCATGGAGGCGATGATCGATGGCCGGCCCGACTGGTGCGTCTCGCGGCAGCGCGCGTGGGGCGTTCCCCTCGCCTTCTTCGTCAGGCGCAGCGACAACTCGCTGCACCCCGAGACCTCGCGCCTCGTCGAGGAAGTGGCGCGGCGCGTGGAGCGCGAAGGAATTTCCGCCTGGACTCGGCTGAGTCCCGCGGACCTGGGCGTGGATGAGTCGGAGTTCGAAAAGCTGTCCGATACCCTCGACGTGTGGTTCGACTCCGGCTCAATCCACGCAACCGTCTACAAGGACCCGCGCCGCCCCGACGCGCACGGCCATCCGGCCGACCTGTACCTGGAGGGCTCCGACCAGCACAGGGGCTGGTTCGGCTCCTCGCTCATGACGGGCTGCGCGGCGGACGGCCGCGCACCGTTCAAGGCCGTGCTGACCCATGGTTTCGCCGTCGACGGGAACGGCAGGAAGATGAGCAAGTCGCTGGGCAACACGGTCAGCCCCCAGCAGGTGGCCGGCACGCGGGGCGCGGAGATCATCCGGCTGTGGATCGCGAGCACCGACTATTCGACGGACATCTCCGTCTCGGAAGAGATCCTGGACCGCGTCGTCGAGATGTACCGGCGCATCCGCAACACGATCCGCTTCCTGCTGCTGAACGTGTCGGACTTCGATGCGGGTGTCGACCGGGTGCCCCTGGACTGTCTCGAAAGCGTCGACCGGCATGCGCTGGCCCGTTGCCGCGAACTGGCGCAGCAATGCCGCAAGGGCTACGGCGACTACGACTTCGTCTCGGTGACGCGGCTCGCTCACGGCTACTGCGCCGACGAACTCGGCGGCTTCTATCTCGACGTGCTGAAAGACCGCCTGTACGCCAGCGCGCGCGACAGCCGCGAAAGGCGCTCCGCGCAGACCGCGCTGCACATCATCCTGGAGAACCTGCTGCTGCTCGTGGCCCCCATCCTCAGCTTCACGGCCGAGGAAGCGTGGGCGGTGCTGCGCGGGTCGTCCGGGGAAGACAGCGTGTTCCTCCACACCTGGGACGAGGCCGTGCCGCCGGCTACCGACGATCCGGAAACCGCCGGGTTCTGGCGCCACGCGAGACAGCTCCGCCCGAGCGTGATGAAGGCCATCGAGGATGTCCGCTCATCCGGAAGCATCGGCCGCTCCGGGGAAGCGAGCGTGGTCATCGAGGCGCCCGCGGAAATCATCGAATCGCTTTCCCTGCTTCGTTCGGAGCTGCCGGCCATCTTCATCGTTGCCGACGTGGCCTTGAAGGAAGCCGAGAGGGTCGATGTCAAGGTCAGGCGCACCGCGTCGCTGCGCTGCATGCGGTGCTGGAGGCACGATGCCTCCGTGCGTGACGACGCCGATGCCGAACAGGCAATGCTCTGCGGCCGGTGCACGACGGTTCTGGCCGATCTTCCGGAGCTGTCGGGCGCCTGATGCGGGCGAGGCAGGCGCCTTGCTCAGGACGAGGCAGACGACGACTCGCCTGAACCGCTTGAACCGCCTGGGCTGCCCGCACCGCCCTGACCGCGCTCCGCGAGGAAATCGACGAACGCACGCACCCGCGAAGGCAGCAGCCGGCCGTGCGGATACATCAGGCTGACGGGGCGTGAGCGCCCGCCGAAGGGCTGCAGCAGCTCCACCAGTTCGCCACTGGCCAGTTCCTTCTCGACCGTGAAGCGATAGGCCTGGAAGAGCCCCGCGCCGGCCTTGGCCAGCGTCACGCCGGCGAGCACGTCTTCCGCGCAGTTGTAGTGGCCCGTGGAGAAGACTTCCTTCTCGCGGCCGTCTTCCACGAACAGCCAGGCGATCTGCCTGCCGCTGCTGGGCAGGTCGAACTGGATGCACTCGTGCTGCGCCAGGTCCGCGAGCGTGGCGGGCCGGCCCGCGCGCTGGAGGTAGCCGGGGCTGGCGACGACGACCAGTTCGGCGTCTTCGAGGTGCCGGGCCACCATCGTCGAATCGGGCTGGGCCCGCAGGCGGATGGCGACGTCGAAGTTCTCTTCGCGGAAGTCGATGTTGCGGTTGCTGACGTGCACTTCCACACGGATCTGTGGGTACTGCGCGCGAAACGCCGGCAGCAGCGGCAGCAGCCGGTGATGGCCGTAGGTGGTGGGCGCACTGATGCGGATGGTGCCGCTGGGCTGCACCTGCTCGCCCGTGACCTTGCGCTCGGCCTCGACCAGCTGCTGGAGCGCGGCACGGCACTGCTCGAAATATTCCCGGCCTGCCTCGGTGAGGCGGCTGCTGCGCGTGGAGCGCACGAACAGGCGTACGCCCAAGCGCTTTTCGAGGCGCGAAACCGACCGGCTGACCGCCGCGGGCGTCACACCCGCGATGCTGGCTGCCGCCGTGAAGTTGCCCGACTCCGCCGCAAGGCAGAACAGCTCGATGCTGCCCAGGAGCACGTCGTCGAATTGCCGGTGCATATTCATTACGCCATGTATCAATACAAGTGCTCTGGAGCCTATTTTTTGCGCCCAAGGTTGTCAATAAAGTCCCACTCAACCGGTGGGCACACAGCAAAGAAGCCGCCGGCCTCCCTGAAACCCAACCCATTACCGAGGTACTCCATGAGCAAGTCTGAACAGAACACCGCCGTCATCACCGGCGCCAGCAGCGGCATCGGCCTGGGCCTGGCCGAGGCATTCCTGAAGCGGGGCTACAACGTGGTCGGCACCGGCCGCTCCGCCGATCGCCTGCAGGCCGCGGCCCGCACGCTGGATGCGGGAGACCGCTTCCTCGCCGTGGCGGGCGACGCCGGCCGGCCCGAATCCGCGAAGAGTGTCTTCGAGCAAGCCATCGCCCGCTTCGGCAAGGTGGACGTGCTGGTGAACAACGCCGGCATCTTTGCCGCGCAGCCCTTCGTGCAGTTCACGCCCGAACAGATCGAGGAACAGATCGCCACCAACCTGAAGGGCGTGCTGTACGCATCGCAGGAGGCGGCCCGCCACATGATCGAGCGCAAGCGGGGAAAGATCGTCAACATCACGGCCGCGCTGGCGATGCAGCCGCACAGCGGCGTGCCGGCGCTGCTGGCGGTCGCGCTGAAGGGCGGCGTCAACGACGCCACGCGTGCACTGGCGCTCGAGCTGGCACCGCACGGCATCACCGTCAACGCCGTCGCGCCGGGCCTGGTCGATACGCCGATGCACGCGCCGCAGTCGCACGACTTCCTGGCAAAGCTGGCGCCGCTCAATCGCATCGCGAGCGTGCGCGAGATCGCGGACGCGGTGCTCTACCTCGTCGACGCCGACTTCGTGACCGGCACGGTGCTGCCGGTCGACGGCGGCTTCAGCGCAGGCCGCTGAGGCACTTTTTCATTCGCAAGCCAAAAGGAGAAAGACGCCATGCCATTCGTCAGCATCCGCATCACCCGCGAGGGCAACACCGCCGAGCAGAAGGCCCAGGTGATCAAGGAAGTCACCGAGACGCTGGAACGCGTACTGCACAAGCCTCCGGAGTGGACCCACATCACCATCGAGGAGATCGACACCGACAACTGGGGCTTCGCCGGCATCACCACCACCGAGATGCGCAAGGCCCAGGCTTCGGGCAGTCGTTAGCCGGCGACGCCGCACAGCGCTTACGCCTTGCGCGATCCGCCGCGAGGAAAAAGAAAAAGCCCCGTCGATCAAACGATCGACGGGGCTTCATCAACTTGGCGGAACCGGAGGGATTCGAACCCTCGATGAGGCTCTACACCCCATACTCCCTTAGCAGGGGAGCACCTTCGGCCACTCGGTCACAGTTCCTGAAAGAAGCCGAGATTATGCCACTACTTAGGCGCCCGGCTGATCCAGATCGAAGGCTTTGTGCAGTGCGCGCACTGCCAATTCCATATATTTTTCGTCGATCACGACCGAAGTCTTGATTTCGCTGGTCGAGATCATCTGGATGTTGATGCCCTCTTCGCTCAGCACGCGGAACATCTTGCTCGCAACGCCCACGTGGCTGCGCATGCCGATGCCCACGATGCTGACCTTGCAGATCTTGGTATCGCCGACCACTTCGGTCGCGCCCAGCGAGGGCATCACCTTCGACTGCAGCAGGTCGATCGTCTTCGCGTACTCGTTGCGGTGAACGGTGAAGCTGAAGTCGGTCTTTCCGTCCTTGCTGAGGTTCT